>OIXH01000892.1_pt1 | contig 35690 bp, 47 predicted proteins | sample 1587741 | NCBI WGS metagenome assembly OIXH01 (sample SAMEA3888916, study PRJEB22519) | human gut metagenome | biome: human gut; feature: human-associated habitat; material: faeces | place: Denmark | collected 2011 | reverse complement strand
TGCCGGTAGCTCCGTCGCCGATATCGTGCGCGCCGTGAGTACCGAGCGAAGCAAGCGCGGTGCCAAGTTCAATCAGGATACCGTCACGAAGCTTCTAAAGCGCGTCCAGAACGCGGGTGTATACAAGTACGCCGGTCATGAAGTGCCGGACGGGATGCCCGCCATCTGGTCGCAGGTAGAACAAGACATGATAGACAACATCCTTGGCGACCGTCACAAGCCGCGCCGCAAGATCAACTCAACGCTAGAGTTCCCGTTGTCCGGCAAGCTCTACTGCGCCAAGTGCGGTGCGCCAATGGCGGGCACAAGCGGCACGTCATGCACTGGCGCGACGTATCACTACTACAAGTGCCGGAAGTGCCGCCGAACCGTTCGGCGTGATCTCGTAGAAGACGTTGTTTGTGATATGACGCTGCAAGCCGTGGCGCGCGAAGACGTTAGGCAGCGCATAGCAAGCGGCATGGTTGCGTTTCAAGCCGAGCAACCGAAAGAGCAATCGAGAAGCTACGCGATAAAGAAGGAACTGAAGCGGATTGACCGCACCTTTGAACGCATCTGGCAAGCAATAGAAGACGGCATCGCGCCGCCCGGTGGCAAAGAGCGCACCGAAGAGCTGAAGCAGCGCAAGAGCGAGCTTGAAGCAGAGCTGCGCATCGCCGAGAGAGAAGAAGCGTTCAACATCGGCGTTGACGAACTCATGCTGTGGCTCGATGATGCGGCGGAAAACCTAACGCCAGAAGTGATCTTAGGCACCTTCGTTCGATTCGTTGAAATCGACGGGAAGACGCTTAACGTCTACTTCGCCTTTGACCGCTACGGCGATGATTTCAGGCCGAAACAGAAAAAGGCCGAACCATGCCCCGAAGGGCATAGTTCGACCAATTCTCTTGTGGTGGAGCTTATGAGAAAAACGGCGAACTCCACAAGCACCGCCAACCGCGCAGCTATCCAGCTTGATACTTGCATAGTTAGAGTATCGAAAAACTGGTTTGTTGTCGTTGGCACGTGCCAAAAATAGCAATTTCCGGTGTTTGCAAAACACCAGATGGGCGGCTTGCTGTAAGCCCGTCTAACGCCAGAAAGCGGGGCACCCCTTGTCAGGGTACCCCGCTTGAACACTAATAAGAAAGCTTCTGGCCGGGGTAGATCGTATAAGGTGCCCCAATGCCGTTCTTGCTTGCGATGGTGTGCCAGTCGATACCGAGCGAAGCGCCAATCTCGCTGAGCGTGTCTCCGCTCTTGACGGTGTAGACGCGCGCAGCGCCAACGCCCGCCCTCTGGTTGACGATTGCCTGAACCTCGCTGAAGCGGTCGCCCAGAACGTCGCTGCGCGTCGGCACAACGCCGAACATTCCGCGTTCCACATCATCTGCGAGCTGAGAAGCGGAAGCGCCGTCAATGTAGTTGATGAGGTCTTGCACCTCTTGGTAACGGTCGCCGAGCTTTTCGCGGCGCTCATCGTCAACGCCATACTCGCCGCGCATGACCGCTGCTGCAAGGTCAAGCGTCGTGCCCTCCGGCGAAGGCTCGGCGACCTCTGCGGGCGGAACGTCGGGCGCTGCCGCGCCGGACGGGTTGGCAAACTTGCCCCACGCTTCGCGCGTCATATAGGCGATATCGAGATCAAGCGGCGCGTTGAAGCCATTGAGACGGCCATTCGACGTGTACTGGTGGATTGCGCAGCTACCCCAAGCGCCGAAGCCGCCATCGGGAAGCCACGGCGAAGACTGGTAGCCGGTGCGGTTGTTGTTAGCGTACTGCGCAACCCAGAGCGCGTGATTCGGCGCGATCTTCGACCAATCCTCTTCGGTGCAAACGCTACGGCTCATATAGACGATGCAGCGAACGCCGGTCTGATCGTAGACGTAATCGAGGAACTGCTTTGCCTTGTCGGTGCCGATGCGCCCGTACATCTCGTAATCGAGAACGGGAATGCCGTTGCCGAAGTAGTTACGGCAGCTTGCGACGAAGTGCTTAGCCTGAGCGATGGGGTCTTCTCCGTTCATGAAGTGATAGAAGCCCCAGAGCTTGCCGAGTTTGATAGCCTGCTGAATCCACGGGTCGCAGGTGTTGTGAACGATGGTGGTTCCATCTGTCGCCTTGCAGATAACAAAATCGCAAGGCACCTGCGCGAGGTCAAGCCCGCGCTGGTAGTTAGAAATATCAATGCCGTTGAGTGCCATAGAAGTCCCCTCTGATGCAGTAGAAGTAATGAAAATCGACCTGCTCTAGCTCTTCGAGCGTGAAGGCGCGCGCTGAGTTCCCAGCGCTCGCCGGGTCGCGTATCCAGTAGCCGTCATCGTCTGCGCGCCAGATAAGCACGACGTGCCCGCCGTAGTCCCTATCGCCGAGCGTTCCGCTCATGCCAGCGAAGGCAAGCCACCCATCGGACACGTTTTGAAGGACGGGTGCGAGATCGTAAGAAATCGGCGTGCTCTCGATGCCGTATTCCGGGTAATGCTCGGCAATCCACGCGCAGAACTTGCCGGGGTCGTTAACGCCATCGGTAAGGCACGTGTCACCCACGAACGATGCGAGCGTGAGCGGCGTAATGTCCTGAAGCGTCATGTATTTGACAGCCATAGCCGCGCATGTAAGGCCGCAGCCGTGGTCGCCGATGGTTCCGCCCGCATAGGGTATGTAGTCCCATTGCGGGTCAGTCTGAAGCCATAGCGGCATGCTGTTACCCTCTGCAATCGGCCTATCGACCACGATTGCAAGGCGGTCTTCCTCAGCCGCCGCGTAGCCCTCTTCGCGCGCTTCAGCGAGCGCGCCCGCGTCGCTCTCGATATGGCCGACGATGAGCCAGCCGCAGAAGAGCATTGACGCGAGCGCGCCGGAAAGCACGAGGGCGACAGCCTTTAGCCTACTCATCGCGCTTCGGCTCGGTGTAGGTGAGCGCTTGCGCGGAATCGCCAACGCCCGCCGTGGTCGGGTCGGTCACGATGCCAAGAATCGCGAGCACGGCGAAAAGCGCGTTGATGATCGCGGCCAACTGCTCGTTCAGAACGCCGAAATCCCACTGGTAGCCGAACGGCGCGGCGACCACCTGCGCGAGCAGCAGGACGGCGGGAATGAGAGTCAGCCAGAACGTCTTGTTCTTGATACGTGCGGTGAAGTTAATCATTTCAGTTCTCCTTTTCATAGATGAGGTCTACGCGGTCGTAGATGTGATCGACCTTGTTTGCCATGTCGTGCGAGTGCTCGCGCGATTCCCTGATTTCGTCGTGCAGCGCCGCCGTGGAAGCCCTGAGAGATTCCATAGCGGCTTGCAGCCCTTCCGAAATGTTGTTGCTACGCTCCATCTGCGCAGCGATGCGGCCTTCCATTTCCGAGCGCTCGCGGTCGCGCTGTGCGCGCTCGTTGAGTTCGTCGCGCTTGCGCTCTTCGCGCTTCAGCTCTAGTTCTGCCTGCCGCGCCGCGTTTCGCTCTTCAAGCTCTGCCTTGCGCTCGTTGTTGCGCTGGTACTCGTTAAGCAGCTGCTTTGCGAGTATTCCGAAACCGATAGCAACGAGGAACGCGAAGAACCATTCGGCACCGAAGGCCGCTGCATGGTCTAAAACGCTCTCCGCCACGTCAGCCCTCCGTCACCTCTCGCCAGACGGTTTCTGTGCCGACAGCCCCCGGCTCCCAGACGTTGTTTGCAACGAGGGATTCCCAGACCTTGCCGTTGTGCTTGACGCGGGCACCGAGCGGGTAGGGATTCGTAGAATCAGGCTGCACCCATTCGGGCACTTCCTCTGTCGGCGTGTCGGGCGTGCCAGCTTCAAGCACCTTCGCCCAAAGGCTCGGCGCTGCCGTTGGTGACCAATCAGGCTGCGAAGTGTGCGCCTGAAGGCACGTGTAAAGCACGCCCTCGAAGCTCACGCGCTCGCCCTCGGAGTAGGCGTGGCCGTCGCCGTCCCACGCCGCGAAAAGCGCGGGGAACTTCGCCGCCACATCGCTAGAGAGCGACGGCGCTTGGCCGTCGAAAATGGCGATGATCGCGCGAAGCTTGCCCTCTTCCTCTTCGGTGAATGCCATGTGTTCCCCTTTCTCTCGCAACAAAAAAGCCCCCGCTAATGCGAGGGCTTCGATACCTTGCTATGTCGGCTTCCTCAGCCGAAAAGCTCCTTGTATAGCGCGTCCATGCGCTTTACCGTCTCGTGCGCGCTAAGGCGCTTCATGCTGCCGCGCCACGACTGGTAGGATTGGTTGACCTGCTCGACGGTCATAATCCCCTTGGCGACAAGCGCGGCTTGCTTCTTCAGCTTGCGCCGCTGCCGCGTCACGGAGGAACGGCACGGGCGAACGACAACCTTTCCGCCCTCGCCATATGAAAACCTCTTCTTCAGGAACACGAAGCCGCGCGTCAGCTTCACAACGCGCGTCTTCTTGCGGTTGATGATGATTCCCAGATCGTCGCAGAGCGCTTCGATGCGCGAAAGAGCGTCCTAAAGCGTCTGCTTGTCAAGGGCGATGCAATAGCTATCGTCCATGTATCGCCCGCTCGCCAAGATGCCCGGAAGGGACAGCATCAGATGGTCAACGGGCGACGGCAGGGCGACGGCTAGAATCTGGTTCGGCTCGCTGCCAAGACCCAAGCCGCGCGCGCCGTGAGCGTCTATCTGGTCGCTCATGACGCGCTTAACGCGCTCATCGTCAATGGCTCGGTCGATAAGGCACTTGCATGCGTCGTGGTCGATGTTTGCGAAGTAGTCCGCGAAATCGACCTGCAAGATGTAGCCTTCCGCTCCATGCTTTCGGTGGTGCTCGACAAGCTGGCGCTTCATGCGTCGAATCGCGTAGTCGGTGCCGCGCCCCTTGACGTTCGCTGTGCATCCCTCGGTGAGGGTAGGCCAGATCGCGGGCGCAAGCGCGTGACGGCTCAACGATTTCTGTATAACGCGCTCTGAGAAGTGGACAGAGCAGATGTGACGAAGCTTGCCGCGCTCGAACAAGTCAAACTCAATGAAGCCGCGCCGGAAGTCAGCGCCCGTGAGAAGGTCGCGCCGTGCTCTCATGATGTTTGGAACGACGCGCGCCATGTAGCGCTGAACGCTCGATTTCCAACGCACGCCAGCGGCAGCGCCGTTGGCGGCATCGTATAGGTTATCGAGATCGGCGACAGCTTCCAGCGTGCAACCCTCGATGCGCCTAGCCCGGTTCTCAGCGCGCTTGGCATCGCGCCTTGCGCGCCGCGCAGCCCTGCGCTCTTCAGAGTTCATGAGGGCACCCCGCGCGGCTCGCAATCGGCATCCAGCAGCCGCTTGACGGTTGACCATGAAACGCGGTCGAACGCCGAGAACCGCGCCATGCAGGCAGCGAACGGCAACCGTCGCGGGGTGCATATTTACGGGCTTGCGCCCGATGGTCGCCCCTTCCTTCCTCAAATGCACGGCGCGCGGCGCTTCCGGCCGCACGGTCTGGCAATGCTTGGGAATCACGGCAGCGGGCGCACCCAGTCGTTCGTCGGCGCATTGTTGTTGGCATTGCCGTTGCTGTTGACATTGCACGCGCTAGACGAAGACCCGCCCATGACCGACCGCAGCCACCAATTGACGCGATGATTTCCAAGGGACAACGCGCGAACATTCTACCCCTTTCCAATGAGCTTCACGCCCGCGCGAGCGCCCTTTATGAGCTTTATATCGTTCTCGATGCTCTCTGAGATCTCTTCGAACTTAGCCACCTTGACGGGTAGCTTCATCGCAAGAAGGCATTGCAGGTCTTGGTAAAGCTGGTTTAGGTCTGCCAAGGCAAGCGTCATGTAATGCTTGCGTTCCTCGACGTTCCGCTGTGTGTTCGGGTAGAAGGCATCAGCCTTCACAAGGTTGAACACCGCGCTTCGCGCGGGGAAGTATGGGCGCATGCGCAAGGCATGCGCCAGACCTGTACCATGTACGGCTGATTTTATCAGCCTAGGAGGAAGCACGGCAGCGGGCGCACCCAGACGCTCGTCGGCGCATCGGTGTAGGCAGTGCCGTAGCTGCCGACAAAGCACGCGCTAGACGAAGACCCGCCCACGACCGACCGCAGCCACCAATGGACGCGACCGCCCGCGATGCGGCTTGCGGTGTCGGTGAAGATGGGGAACTGCGAATCGAAGCCGACAGAGTAGCCCTTGCTGCCCCATACTGGGCACCCGTAAACCTCCATCTCTGAGGGCGACCAAATCTTGCCCAAGTCCGCCCAGCTCCAACCGCTCGCTTCGGTGAGCTTGCCCGAAGACGAATAGCGCTCTTCGAGAAGCACGCGCTGCGCGAGAATGGCGCTCTGAAGCGTGGACGGCAGCGCGGGAAAGAAATCGTTGATCTCCCAATCATGGAGCTTCGAGCACAAGTAAGGGTGCTTCTCTTCGGCGGTGCCGTTGTTGTCGTTTGTCTCGCGCCACTGAAGGTAGCTCGTGTTGGATGCCTTGTCGCCCTTCACGGTGACGGGCGCTTTCGGCACCATGACGATATGATGCCCCTTCGCGGTGTCTCCGCACTGGTAATACTGGTCGATAGCGCCGATGCGGTAGCGCACCGTCTGCGCTGGCACGTTAGCGCCCTCGGAAACGGGAACGTCGATGTAGTCTCCGATGCGCAGACCGGCGAAGTTGGCGTTTCGCGCGCGGTTGCGAAGCCACGTGTAAATGTCGGTGCTGCCGATCTCGTTAGCGAAGACCGAAGCGAGCGAGCGCCCCGCGTAAGCGTTGATGTTGTGCTGGCGGTCGTATTCCTCGGCGGTCGTGACAGAATCGGCCTTGCTCTGCGCTGAAGTGTCCTTCAGGTTGTACGCGGTGCCATTGATAGAAAACTTCGACAAATCAGCCATTGATAGTCTCCCTTCTTAGTTGAGCGTCGCCGTCTCGCCGCTCATGGTGGCTTGCGCAACCGTGACCGTCTCGCCGGATAGGGCGCTTCGTCTGTTTGTGGGCATGTACGCCGTTTCTCCAAGGACTATGTAGCCGTCCTGAAGCTCGACAAGGGCTGTCGCAAGCGTCGCGTTCTCGTCGCGCAGCTCTTGCACCTCGTCATCTGACGGCGGTTCGATAGCCGCGATAGCGTTTGCGATATTAAGCGCGTTCTGTGCTGCGGCGGTGGCATCCTCTGCTGCGCCGTTTGCCGCGCTCGCCGCGCTGTTGGCGTTCTTTACCGCCGTCTCTCCACGGTCGATGAGGTCTTGAACGGCATCGTCCCAGTTCTGCGCGGGCTGCTGCCCGTCAAGAGCGCTGCGCAGGATTTCTATTGCGAATCGCTCTGTCGAATAGGTCTTGCCGCTCTTCGTGATCGTGAAATAGGCTTCGTCGGTGTAGCCGGACACGCTGCAAAGCTTCGATTCGTCAACCGTGATCGTGGCGGCGTTTCCGCTCACCGAGCATTGGCCGCGATAGTAGTTACGTTTGTTAGGCAGCAGCACGACAAGCCATGCCGTAGCACCTGAAAGCGCGAACTCATCGCCGTTGTCGTAGATAAGCGCCTTGATGGTGGTTCCGCCATCGTCGCCCTGACCAACCTTGATGCAGGTTCCCGCGCCCTCCTTCGAGATATCGAGTTCAAGCGTCCGTGTGTTGCTCATCACTCGCCGCCTTCCTCGACGGTGCCGTATGCAAGCGCGCGGAGGGCTTCGAGCGCTTCGGCGAAGCTCATAGCAGATCGCGCCTTGCTAGACACGGGCTGCACGTCCGCGCTCGCGGCGACGGCTGGCACGCTCGCGGCCAAAGCGTCGAACACATCGACAACCGCCCTCATGCGTTCATCGACGTACAAGGGCTGAACGAGCGTGAAGGGCTGATCGTCGTTGATTGGCTCCTTCACGTCTTCCGGCTGCACGACGGTTCGGTTTCCGTCTTCGTCAACTGCAATGAAAATCATTCCGTTGCTCGCGGCGCGGTTGATAAGCTCTTCGTCGTATTCGGTCACCATCGCTTCGCAGTTGCCTATCGGGTCGTGCAGCATGTGATAAAGGGTCTTGCTCATCGTTCCTCCTAGTTGAAGTTGCATACCGTGCAGAAGCCGTCTACAAAGTCGATGCTTCGCGTTGCGTTCCACCATGTAATCGTGCCGTCGCCGTCATCCTGAATCTTGCTGATGTAATGCAGCGTGCATTCTTTCGTGATCGCATGCGTTGTCGTGGTGCTCTCGCTGCTAGATGCAGCGGCGGAAATAAGCGGCGTGGTGATTCGTATATGCTGGTTTCCCGTCAACTGAAGACCGGTCGTTAGCTCCCCGGTGTCAACGTTTCGCATGTGCGCTGAGAAGTCGATAGTCCCGATCTGCGTTCCGTCTTCGTAGCCTGTAATCTCGCCACTGGCAAGACGGATGAGGTTTGAAGCAGAACCGCATTCGAACGTACCGCTAGCGTCGATATTGTTTGCCGTCATGTAGTTTGTCGTAAGCGAACCGGTGTTGAGGTTCCACGTGCTGCGACCGTATCTGTCACTGATGATGCCCGTTTCAATGTAGGTGGCATTGATATAGACTTTGCCCCCGCTGAGATAGATTCCCTGCGTAGCGCCGTTGTTCGTCAAGCGATTGAAAACATCGCGTTGCGTGAGTGAATCGTCTAACGCGTCCACCTTGTCTTGCGCCTGTTTCTGCTCAATCATGTTGCTTGCTTGGCGCGCCGCAGAGTTGTACGTCTTGATGCTGGCGGCATAGTCGCTGTAAGCAATTTCGTAGAGCTGCATAGCGTCGTAAAGATCTTCTGCGGTCGTGGTGTCAAGAACGTTCTGAATCCTCAGAAGCAACTTCCCGTGAGTTCCGTTAGCACTGAACACCGCTTCGTATTGCGTCCGAAGAACAGCCTTGAACTGCGCATAGAGATACGAACTGTTGAGTAGGCTGTTGTACTCGCTTTCGAGGTCTTCGCTCTCCTTTTCCACGGTTTGCAGAATCTTAGATACCGCCGCGTGCTCTGCTTCCGTTATGATTCCGTCTTCGGCTATGCCGTCCATCGTCTTATCGAGTTCGTCAAGACCGCTGAAAAGGTCTTCAACGCTCGTGTCGCCAAGTTTCGCGCCAGCGGAAAGCGAGAACTCGCCGCTGGTCAAGTCCCAGAAGTTGTTTCCCTTCTCGTCGGTCAGCAGACCGGCGCGCACGCGGTCAGCCTTCATGGTTCCAGCGTTGATAACGTCGGCAGTAACCATGCCGCCAGTGAAGAACGTTCGCCAATCCCATTGACCGTCTGACGTAAGGCCAGCAGCCAACCGCTGACCGCGACCGTTGACGTTGATAGCCCACATGTCGGCGGTCGCCTTGACCGGCAAACCCGTTTCGGGGTTCAGCGGTACGTTGCTCCAAATCTCGCCCAGCTCGAACGTCTCGACATGGTAGGTTCCAACCGCGTTGAACTGAGCGTTGAGCGCTTGCTGAAGCTGAATCAGCCACGATACCGACGTGCCAGCCGCAGCGTCGTAGAGCGCGTTTTGCTGGCTGTTGCTCTTCAGGGCGCTGTTGACGCTCTGCCACATGTCGGCCATCGTGTCAGTCAGCGTGCCGAACGTCACAGTCGCGTCGCCGGTGAGCAAGTCGCGCTCAATCTGAGACACGCGGCCATGAAGGCGCACGCCCTCGGCAGAAAAGCCCTTGTCGATGATCGCCACGTCATCGCCAACGCCCACGCCCTCCCACGAGCGCCCGAAGGCGTATAGGTCGATGACCGAAGCGGTGTAGGTTACTTTCGGCTCCTTCACCTGCTCTAGGTAGTCTTTCGTTTCCTGCAAGAGCTGCGCCGCGTCCTCGCACTGCTCGTTGACGTATGACGCGACGGCGGGAAGAATGCCGCCCTCGCCGTCAGGGTGCCCCCAAACGGTTGTAGCGTCGGCGTCCTCCACGTAGTCTTTACCGCCGTTGATATCGCCGAAAGTGAGACGGCGACCGTAACCGCCGCTCTCCGTTTCAACGCCCTTGCCGTATCCGTAGACGCGCGTTTTCGGGTTGTCGCTCGCAACGGAGCGCTTAACGGAAACGAGGTCTTTAGTCCACGTGAACCGCTTAGCGCTACTCTGGTTGCCGCGCTTGGCGCGCACGCCCACGCGGCGGCTAACGATGCTCGCGCCGTCGTGGACGATAAGCGTTTCAAGCTCTCCGCCCCACGTCTCGATGATTCCGGCCAATCCCTCACGCACGCTCTCATGGTAGAAGGTGCGCGAAGCGCTGCCGCCCTGATCGCACGTGCCAACCTCCCAGCGCGTGTCTGCGAGGATTGACGCGAGGGCTACCGCAACGCTGCCGGAAGGCCGCTTATCGTCCAGCCAGTCATCCCACGTCTCGTTCACCGAGTTGATGCAGACGGCTTGCGTCTCAGGCGCGCCGTCATCGTCGTGTACCCTGTCGATGGTGTCAACGATGTGTTCGTGACACGTGCCCTGAAGGTCAATCCAAACTATGCGGTCGCCCTTCACGAGGTCTTCGGCGCACGTGATGCCCAGCTCGTCGGTTCCGTCCAGCGCGTCGGTGTGCGTTGCGGCGCTCACCGTGAGCCGCCCCAGATTGTCGCCCCAACGGCTGAAACGGGTGAAGCCTATACGTCTAATTAAAGCCATCGTTCCACCCACTCTAGTACCGCCGTACCGCTGGTGATGTTCAGGTGGCACCGCCCGTTGATTTCGAAGTAATCCGAATCAATCGTTACCGGCGCGGTCTGGTTGTTGACCGTCGCGTGCTCGGTCGCCATGTCAAGACGTATGGTGCTCGAAGACGTGAGCGGCGTATTGACAGCCACGAACTCGCCGGTATCGACGTTCGTAATCCGCCACGTGCTGCCAGCGGAGGGCTTCGCCGTAACTTGCAGGTGAGCGGGGCGGTTGCCGCCAGCGTTGACGTAGACGTTGCCAGCCGAAACCTCCATGCGGCGCTTCTGTCCGTAATAGTCGGGGTCGCCGATATGGAAAGTCACGGTGGTTGTCGGGCAATCGTCCGTGATCTCGTCTAGGTCGGTGCTGCCGCTCACGATTGCGAGCAGGTAGCGCGTCGGGTCATCGGGAAGGTAGAGCGGCGCGGGTTCGTCAGTCCAGAGAGCCGCCGCGAGCTTGTGCCGCATCTCCGCGACCTCGCGGCGGTCTTCAGTCCTAAGCCAAATCTCAACGGGAAGGTCGTAGCCGCCACGGTAGGCACTCTTGAAGACCTCGCCATGCCGCCCCGGCACGCTCTCGAACGTCGCGTTGACGGTCGCCATGATGGGGCGGCGCACCTTGCAGTAAACCAGCTTCGATAGGTCGGTGCCGTTAAAGATGATTCGGTCGTGCTGGTTCCTAGTCCGTCTAAGTTGCAACTGGCACCCCCCTTTGCTTCAGCCTGCTTGCGATGCCAGCGCCGATCTGCTGGCCTGTCTCGTATGCGTCCACGCCGTCGGCGACCGTGGCGTAAACCGTCACGGCGACGTTAACGGGCTGGCTCGGCGCGTCGGCAAATCGCGAGAAGGCGCGGTTTACCGATGTTTCGATGAAGCCTTGCAACTGCTTCTCAGGCGCGATGAACTCGCCGCCCGCTTCGCCAACGCCGACGATTGAAGGCTCATCGAAGTAGCCGCCGCGCGCGTACCAACTGATGCTCACGCTCGGTAGTGAAATCGGGCCGAACTCGTTCCAGCTCACGTTGAAGTGCGGAAGCTTTGGCTTCGGAATGCTTATCTTGATTCCGCCGAAGGCGTTCATGATCTTCTGCGGAATGCTCGAAATCGCGTTCCATGCGCTTTCGATAGGGTTCTCTATGAAGCCCCGAATGCTGTTGAACACGCCTTGCACCTTCGAGCCAAGGCCGGGGAATCCCAGCTTGTCGCCGATTCGGTCTGCGATGCTAACCGCCGTGCTCTCGGCAGCGTCAAGTTTCGAGCCGATGTTGTCTTTAATCGCGTTGAAGGCGTTTGCCGCTTGGCTCTTCGCAGTCTCCCAGTCGCCGTTCATTGCGGCTTGCAGAGCGCCAGCCGCCGAGCTGCCAACGGTCTTCGCGGTGTTCATGTCGTTCTGAACCGTGGAAGCGATTTGCCCGAAGGCCGAATCGGTGTTGCCGGTTAGATTGTTCCACCAGCTAGACACGGTATCGACCGCGCCCTGTGCGAGGTTCCCGACGTTGGTTTTAAGATCGTTCCAAGCGTTCGAAGCGCCGGTTTTGATGTTCTCCCAAGTGTCGGAAGCGCCCTGCTTCAGCTGCTCCCACTTCTCGCCAACGCCGGTGCAGAAATCCGAAACGCCGGTGCTGACCTGCTCCCAGATTCCGCCCCAGAACTCAGGCACGCCAGCGAAGAAATCCTGCACGGCTTGCCACTTCTCAGAAATCCAGCCGGTGAAGTCAGACCACATCTGCTTGCCCGTCTCGGTCTGCGTGAAGAACCACGTAAGGCCAGCGACGGCGGCGGACACGGCGGCAACGCCAAGGCCGATAGGGTGAGCGGCGATAAGCCCGGTAAAGCCCGTCCAGCCGCTAGAAAGCGTGCCGGTGAGCATGCTTCCCAGACCGCCCGCCTTGGTGACGATGTTAGAGAAGCCGGTTCCGATCTTGCTTAGAAAGCCCGTGTCACCCATGAGCTTCTTAGCGCCGCCCCAAAGCTCGCCAGCGGTCTTGAAGGCGCTTCCCACGCCCTCTGCGGCCTCCATCGTCTTACCAATGGCGGTTGTCACGCCGCCGAAGGCGACCGCGCCGAGCGCGAGGTTATTAACAAGCGTCTGCTGCTCTGGCGTTAGGTTCTTGTACCAGCCCGTTACGGATTCGAGCGCGGGCGCGAGCGTGTTAAGAAGGCTCGTCCCGATCTCGGTTACGGCGGTCTTGACTGGCATTGCCGCTTCGCCGAGTTCCTGCATGCTCTGGTTCATCTCGTTCTGCGCGTCGCGCGAAGCGAGAAGGTCTTTGTTCGTCTCTTGGTACTGCCGTCCCGCGTCCGCGTAAAGCCCGGTAAGCGTCTCGGTGATGAGCTGCGACCGCTCCTGCTCGCTTCCGCACGCGGCAAGAGCAGCGTTAAAAGCGTCTTCTTTTGTCTGACCCTCGGCGACCGCCTGATTGAAGGCGGCCTGAGCCGAAGAGTGACCGGACAGCGCGGCGCTCCACTGCTCGGCTGATGCCGTAGACCAGTTGAGAGCGTCGGCAAGACCGCCCGTGACCGTGCCGGTGTGCGCCGTCTCCTGCGCGGCTTCCGCGAGGTTTTCAAGTGGCAGAGCGTCGCCGAACGTGGCGTAAGCGCCAGCCGCAATATTCGTCCACTGCTGCAATTCCTGCTCGTTGGTGGTCAGGCGCGCGAGGTTCTGCGAAGCCTCGGTTGCCGTGTCGCTCTGCCCAAGGATGCGGTAGAACATGGCGTAGGTTGACGAAGCCTGCTCGGCTGTTCCGCCAGCGCTCACCCACGCGGTTTCGAGCTGGCCGCTCTGCTGTATGGCTTCCTCTTGGCTCGCCGCAAGCCCGGTCAGCGCCGTTGCCGCGCCGACAACCCCGCCGGATATGGCGGTGCCCGCGCTCGAAACCTTGGAACCGGCGCTAGATATGCTGTCGGCGTTGTCCTCGATAGCCTGACCGAGCTTGCCAATGGCCGTCTTTGAGCCTTCGGCCTGACGCGCGGTGTCCGCAAGCTCGGTGCCGTAGCTGTCAAGCTGGCGCTCGCACCTCACTATCGCGAGCTTAAGGCTGTCGTACTGCGCTTCTTCCTGAGCCGTGAGCTTAGCGCCGCTCTGCTTCTTGCTTTCAAGTTGCTGAAGAGCCTGCTTATACATGTCAAGCTGCTTCTTTGTTTCCTCAACAGACTTGTTGAGGGCATTCATCTTAAGCTCAAGAAGATCGGCGTTGCTTGGGTCGAATTTCAGCTCTCTGTTCACGTCCCGAAGGTTGCTTTGGGCGTTGCGCGCTTGCTTCTGAACGGATTTCAGCGCATCTTGAAGACCCGTCGTGTCGCCGCCGAACTTGATAACAAGACCCTTGTAGGAAACAGCCACGTAATCACCCCTCTTCGGTTGTCAAAGTCCCATGAGTGCTTGAAGCAACGCGCCCTCGCGGGTGCGCTGCCGTCAAGAACTCACTTCACGTCATGACCAGAACGCGGCTTCTGCCTTGCGCGCCTTCTCGTCCTCGTCGTAGTGCTCCGCAGCGTCGGCGTAGAACGCGTTGAGTTCCAGAAGGTCTTGAACCTGCCGGTAGCTCATCATCTGAAGGTCTGATAGCGTCAGGCCGCATTGCTGGCAGTTGTAGATGTATCGCGCGTCGCACGCGTCGCTAAGCTCGCTTGTCAGCGGCGGCGCTTTCCTCTTCGGCGGGCGCGGCTTCCACGTCCTCTTTCGCCGAAGGAAAAAAGTTGTCCTCGACAATTCGCATCACGTCGGAAGCCCAACCGTCCTTGCGCTCCAAGTTGTACGCGTCCGATGGGAAAGAAGAAACCCACTCATCGAATCCGGTATCGAACTTCGGCGTTGCGGTCTTGATGCACGCGTAGAAGATTTCGAGCAGCGGGACGATAGCGGGCACGTCGCTAGTCATGAGAGAACCGGCGATCTTAGAAACCGCATCCGCAATGTCCTTCGGGCGCTTCCTTCCGCCCTCGACAACCTCATTGAAGCATCGAGAATAGGCGATCGGCGTGAACGCGTTGAAGGTCGCTTCGTAGCTCTTTTCGCCAACCTTGATAAGCATTCGCCACCTCCTAGGCCGTCGGCTCAGTCTTGTGCGCAAGCTCGATGTTCACCGCATCGAAGAACGTTGCATAGTAGGCAAGCCCGGTAAAGCTGTCGTAACCGCTCGTGCGAATGTCGGTTGCGGGAATGGTGACGGGTCGCCATGTGAACGGATAGTCAAGCTGCGTGATCTCTGGCGTGTCCTGAACGGTGTTAAGCTCCTGCGTCGGCTTCGAGAGCTGGCACATGAGAAGGCATCGGCGGCGACCGAGCACGTGCCCCGGCTGCTCGCACATGAACGCGAACTTCTTAGGCGTGCGGTCGGCGCTAAGGATGGTTCGCCCGTCCTGCGCGATTTCGTAGCCCACGAGGTCTGCGATGAGCTGCCGCAGCTCGGCGGTGCTCTCGGTGTCGTAGAAGCTCATGGTTCCAGAGCCGCCGTTGTCCTGCTGCTTGTCAAGCCACGGTTCGTTGTCGGCGTAGCTCGTTGCCGTCTCAACTGTAGGCTCCATGCTGATAGCGACGGTGCCCGCGACGTGCACGGGGTCTTCGTAGGTAAGCGCGTCTTCGTCGGTGCAGATCGCGAAATGCGAGTTCTTCACGCCGAAGAATCCGTTTCGTGCCATTTGTTTTCTCCTAACTCTCGGCGACGTTCACAGTGAACGCCGCTTCGGTAAGCTCTTCTGAATCAATGTTCGTGATGCTCAGCGTGAACGAGCACTCTGCGGCTTCGAGCGCATCGCGTATGCGTTTCTCGGTCGCGTAGTCGCGGTGCCGCGTGTAGAGCGCGATATCGTAGGGCATCCACGAAAGGTAGGTGCCGTTGTCCGCGTAGGCCGCTTCGTTGTAGCCCGCGACAAGGCAGATGAAGGGCGGTGCCGGTTCCTCACCGTCAGCGAAGCGCTGGTTAGCCCACGGGATGCCGAGCGAATCGAGAACGCCGCAGAGCGCCTTTAGCTCAATCATCGTCCGTCGCCCCCCATCTCCGCGAACTCTCGCGCCACTTGGTCTGCAACCTTCCTGATAACGCCGTCGCCGGGAACGGTGCCGTAATCCTCGCCAGTCTGGTTCGTGATCTGGTGGTCGTTCTCCAACAGGTACGTTAGCTGGTATCGCCGGTTGTGCACGGTGCATTCGGTGCCCGTCTCATCGGTCTTAACATCGGCCTTCCAGCCCTTCTTGTAAGCACCGGTGCGCACCTTGCTTTCTTGCTTCAACAGCTTTACGGCGCGCCTTCCGGCTTCGCCCGCGTTCTCAGCGAGCGCGGAAACGTTGTCTTCCACGCACTCTTTCATGCAGCTGCTTATGAACCGCTCGATGCTCTGCTCAGCCACGGTCGCCCACCACCTCAGCGAGCGTCAGGCGCACGAAGTCGGGGCTTGACCTGTCAACGCGCGCGACCGTGAGCCGCGCGCCGTCGAACTCGACTAGCCGCTCACCTTCGTATGCGCTCTTGCGAATCTGCAATACGGCTTCGGGGTGTACGCCAGCGGCAGCGGCGGCGTAGTAGGCGGCATCGCCCATAGAGAAGACGTTGCAGAACACCTTGCGCTTTGTTTCCTCCGTCTGCTGCACGCCGTATTCGTCCTTCTGGACGGTCTTAGCGATGAGCTGGCACGTGCCAGCCCACATGCTCATTTCACGCCCCCGAACTCCGAGCTGCCGCGCATCATGGTTAGCAGATCGTCGAAGCTCTGAGTAAGGCGGTCGGCATCGGGGTTGTCCATGCCGAAGTTCGCCTTGCAGTAGACCTTCACCGCGAGCCGAACCGTGCTGTTCGAATCGTCGGCGGCTACGGCATCGGCAACGCCGCCCGCGCGCATCGCGGCGCGGGCGGCTTCGATGAGGTCTTCGATCTCAGCGTCAAAGTCGGTGCAGTCGGCGGGAATCCTCAGCGCTTCGCGGCACGCGTCAAGCAGCTTCGGCTTCTCTGCCATGCGGCACCTCCTAAGCCTTAACGGCGGTGCCGATGGTGAGCTGGCCAAAAGACTTAGGCACGACAAGCCCGCCGTCGAAGAGCAGGTATCCGTCAAAGCAGCGCTTCTGAGTACCCGGCTCGACGTAGGGCGTAACGTCCACGCCGTCGAAGATGTTTCCACGGAACAGGTCGGGATAGCCCGCCTTGATGATGCCATCGGCCATAGAATCGTCGCGCTTAACGAGCTTGCCGAAGATATGACCCTCAACGGCGGGGTCTTCGGTCTTCTCGTCCACGAAGTAAGAGCGCCCGTTGGAATCCTCGACCATAGCAATGTGGTTCCAAATGGTGTTGCCGTTGGCGTAGATAATGCAGCCCTTCGGCGCGGGGTTGCCGTAGGTGTAGAGCATGCCCAGAAGCTTGGTGATATCAGCCTTCTTCAGGGTGCCAGCGGTGGCGCAGTTAATCTTGTTGCCGGAATCCATGCCGAGCGTGCCGTCAACAGTCTTGGCGTGGACACGCGCGTTGGCGGCGACGGCAAGGCGCGCGCCGGTCTCGTTGACGATGTACTGCTCAAAGCCGCTGATAGACTGAACCGCCATCTTGCGGCTCATCTTGACGGTCTTCTTGATCTCCTCGCCCGTAAGGGTGATGGTGTCGAACTCGTTCTCCTCCTCATCGGCGGGCGCTGCCCCCTCATCGGTCTTCGCAGCGTCACCAGCCTTGATGCTCTTATGACGGATAAGCTCGAACTGGTGCGGGAAGTTGTCCTTGTGGATATCGCCGTAGAGAACAGCCGTGTTGTCAATCAGCGTGAAAATCTGCGTCTGAAGCTCGACGGGGATAACCGCATCGGTGTTGCTGGTCAGATGCGTGAACGCGGTGCGGCGCTCGACAAGCGCGTTGTAAGCGTCGCGCTCAACCTGCGTGAAATCGGTGCCCTCGATGAGCTGCACGCCGCTCCGGCGGGCAATGTCCTTCACCCAAGCGCGGCGGGCGGCGGCGTTGTAGTCGGTCGTGTCGCGCACCTGCGGCAGAGCGCCGCGAGCGCTCGCGGAAGTGCCCAGCGGCACGGAATCGACGCGGCGGGCGCTGCCGTTCTCGATAGCGGCGCGCGCAGCGGCGACGGTCGCGGCGTGGCTGTCGCGGCGCTGCGCTGCGGATGCGTTTCGCTTCTCGATCTCGGCGGTAAGCGCGCTCATGCGCTCAGCGTCCTGCTCGGTCGGCTCAGTCTCGGTTCCGTCATCGGCGGGCTTGTACTTGTCGATAAGCCCCTGAAGCTCGTTAAGCAGGTCATCCATAGTCATTTCGTCCATTGTCCTAAACCTTTCTGCTCTTGGCGATTGCCAGCGTCGCCCTCGCGATTGCAAGGGCACTCTTACGGCGCGCAAGCTCCTTGCGCGACTGCTCAATCACTCCGTTGAGCAAGTTTCTTGCTGAAATCTCCGTATTGGGGTCAGCCGGAAGGCTCACCGCCGACACGTCGAAAACCTTTTTGACGCGCGTAATGGTCGTGGTGTGCGTGTCCCGGTCGTATTCGTCCGCGCCCACGCTGAAAGCCCACGACATGCGCGTAATAAGGCCGTTAGTAATCTCTTCGTAAAGGTCGCGCGCGGCCTGAGATCCGCTAAGGTCTGCCGCGATGAAAAGCCCGTGCTTGTCAGGCTCGACAATGAGCGTGTTGTTGCTCATGCGCGCAAGCACCTTGCCCGTATGGTCGTACTGCATGATAACGTCGCTCATGTCCGCGCCGTCGAAAGCGCCGGGGTCGATGATCTCGCGATACTCGTTGCCGTCCCAGTCGGTGAAAAGCACGTATGGGTCGTTGAATGTCGATGCGTAGCCCTCGACGTAGTAATCGGTGTCAAAGCGCTTGTTCGCGCTTCCGTCAGCCGTCCGCACGTTGAGCGGCACGGCAAGGGAACGGTATTGCCGCTCACTCGGTTTCGCTGGCATCGTCTACCTCCTTGCTGGTTCCAACGCCGCTGCTCGCGTCGATAGCGGCTATGTTTGCGTTCGTCTCTGCGGCCTGCGCCGCCTGTTCCGCCGTGTGCTCGCTGATGAGCGCAAGGTCGATGTACTCGCCGCGTATGACGTGCCGCTCTCCGCCGTCGTAGTGCGCCGATTGGAAAACATCGGCAACCTGATTGCCGCACCAGATTCCACGGTCGAACAGCGCGACCGAGACGTTAAGCTTCGTCGTGTTGCTGGCGAACTCTAGTCGGTTCGCGCTGAACATGATTGAGTTTCCGTGCGCTATCTCGTTCGACGTGTACGTCATGGAGGTGATAACGAACCCGAGCTGAACAGCGAACGGCTCGATGCGTCCTTCGTAGTAGCTGTTGAAGGTGTCTTCGTCCGCGCAGTTCGTGACGATATCCTCATTGGAGCCGAAGAAGCGGTAAGCGCTCTTCTCTATTCGCTCCATCTGCGCCGCATCGACCGTGTAGCTTGTCGGCGTGATCTGCTCAACGTCCGAAAACAGCTTGTCGTATACCGCGATTCCTCCCGCGTTGTCGGCGGAAAGCTGAGCGTTGAACGCCTTGCGCGCCCGCTCTTGGTCGCCTTCGTTTCGGTTCTGGCTCAGCTTGCCGATAAAGCGAATTGCCGCGCCCTGATTGATAGCCGCTTGCTCTGCTTCGTTCTGAGCGTGCATAAGCTCCAACGTCGGCTGAAGAACGTTCGTGCCGTCGCCGAACAAATCGCTTTGGTACTGGTGGCGCGTCATCACGCCGACGCGCGACCACTCGACAAGCACGCTGTCGCCGGTCGGGAACGTGAGCATTAGCCAAAGCTCGCCGTCAACGTCGTATGCTTCGCACTGGCTCGGCAGCACGGGATAGTACCCGGTGATCGTAAGTCCGTCGCCAGCGTCGATGGGCACGATAAGCGCCGTGTCGTTGACCTGAAGAATCGTCCAAATGCGCTTTATGAACTGCGGCGTGGTCATCCACGGGTTAGGCTGCTGCCTGAGAGCGCGCGCGGCGACAGGCTGAGCAGAGCCGGAAACCTCCGGCTTCAGCTTGCTTGCGTGATCTGCGCCGCTCTCGATGATGCTACGCGTAAGCTCTGCTTCGTAAAGCCCGCCCTGCCATGTCGTGAACGACGGGGCATATGCCGTGAACGTGGAGAAATAGCCGTTTACCGCTTGCATCTGCGGACGGTGGAACACCGCATCGAAGAGCGAGCGCAAAAACGGTTGTGATATGCCCAACTCTAACCTCCTATCATCGCGCGGTAATCGTCCGCAATGTTCTTCATCGCAATGAACGCGTCGCACTCAGCAGCCCACGCGTCTATGCGGTTGCGCGGGTCTTGGTTCTTCTTGTCCGGCTGAATGTTTCCGTTCACGTCGGTTCGAATGGCGACGTTCGAGCGGCACCATTCGGCAATCGGGTTGGCGTTGTCCACGATGCGCCCTTCCTTGTAGAGCGCCCGAAGCTCCTTCATCGGCATTGACAGCGTTTGCGCGCCCTGAATGACCTTTTGCAGGTTGTCAGCGCCGAAATAGTCTTCGTATGCTTCCACGGTCGGCACGTCGCGCATGTGCCACGGGTCGTAGCCGCAAGAGACGGCATAGATGCCGTACTTGTCCTGAACCTCGGCCACCCAATCCAGAACGTCGCGCTTGTCCATGATGGGCGTTTCGCACGTCCGCATAAGCCCGCGCGCAATCCACGCGTCGTAGGGCACGCCGTCGCGCCCCCCGCGCCGCCCCTCCTTCTCCGCTTGCTCCAACGCGCGAAGCGGAATCCACGCCATGTGCAGCGCGTAGAAGTTCGGATCGTTAGGCCGCTGCATGAGAAGGCAAGCGGCGGTAAGGTCGGTCGTGTCCGCCGCGTCAACGCCGAGCACGGCATACGTAAACGTTCCGTCGCCGGGGTCGAAAGTGGCTTCGTTGTGAATCTCAGACCACGTAAGCCAAGCCTGAGACTGGTTTTCAATGAGGTTGAAATCCTTAACAAGCAGCGTGGGAAGGTATGTCGCATCATCCTTAGCCTTGGAAACGTTCTGTCGAAGAGCCGAAAGCGATTTGATCGTGCCAAGGCCGGGGTTCGCCTTAATCCAAGCGCTTTCGTCTTCCCATTCCTCGCGCTCGTCAAGCTCGAAGATGAACGCGATGAAGCGCTCTGCCTTCTCGCCGGTCGCCTTGCCGTCAAGCCATTTGGTCGCGTACTCGTATTGCGCATCGAAGATGCTGTTTCGCACGAAACCGTTAGTCGTGATCTCCAACACGAGCGGCTGGCGGCGCGCAGACGTTCCCTGCATCGTCAGGTCGTAAAGGTCTCGGTTCTTCATCGCGGCCAGCTCGTCCACGATAGCGCCGGAAATGTCCAGACCGTCTAGGTGGTTCGTGTTGGCGCTCAGCGCCTTGATGGTGCCCATGTTCAGATCGCAGTAAAGGTCTGACACGCGCTTTCTTATGTGCTTCGCCAGCGCGGGGCTTGTGAGCACCATACGCCACGCGTTGTTGAATCCCTTTGCCGCCTGATCGTGGGCGGTGGCGACGTTGTATACCTCCGGCGCGCCCTCATCGTCGTTCACGAGCAAGTCAAGCTCTATCGCAGACGCAAGCGCGGTCTTTCCGTTCTTGCGCCCCATAATCCAGAGCACTTCGCGGTATTGCCGCACGCCCTCGGCATCAACGAAGCCGAAGACAACCGACAGAATGGCGCGTTGGAAAAGCTCTAGCTTGAAATCGTGCCCTAAGCGCCCGGACGGTAGGCGGCAGAAGCTTTCGATGAACCGAACGTGCTTCTGCGCGAACTCTTCGCGGTAGTGGTACGGATAGAGCGGGTCGGTGTTGTCCATGTCGCGCAGGACATGAGCGGCAACCTGCTTCATCTTCTCGCACGCTATGATCTCGCCGCTCAGTATGCCGCCGAAGTATTCGCGTATCGCGCGCTCGCACGAGCCGCCCTTAGACTTCGCCCTAGCCATACCGCGTTTCATTGATGAAGTCAATGAGCGCGTCGGCAGCGGCGGTGCCGTTCGGCATCATGTCGGTAAGCTGCTTCACGCCGCGCGAAAACGTAGTGAACAGCTTGTTGTATGCGCTGAATCCGGGGTGCTCGCGCAGCCCGGTTTGCCCGCCGCCGTTGTCATACTCTGTGAAGATATCTTCGTAGAGCAGATCGGCGCGGGCATCGTCAAGCTTGACCTTCAGAAAAGCGAGGTTCGCAAGCAGCGGCATGACGGTTTTTCGCTTCTCGTCGGGGATAGCGCCCTTGGTGATCTCGCGCAGCTTTCGAAGCTCGCTCTCTACGCGCTTCTCCTTGGCAACTCGCCGCTTCGGCGGGCTATTCCCCGCGGCTGCGGGCGAAACTTTCGAAGTATTGCCTACTTTTGCCGTCATCGCAAGACCACCCCCTTTCGAAAATCCGTCACGCGCAAGAAATTACCTCCCGGCGTTGGTGCCCTAGGCACCACCTGCGTTTTGCAGACCGGGGGGATTGTCTCGCGGGTTTACCTGCGGTTTTGCGTCCGCTTTCTCGCGGTCGCTCTGTGTTGTGTTGCGTTTTTGAATCAATCGCCAAGCGATATCAAATTGCCGTCGCTGTCGAAGGCCAGCCCTTGTCGTGTCGAACCTTGCCTTATCCAACCATGCACCTTCTTATGGCACCTGTCGCAAAGGCTAACGAGGTTGCTTGGGTCAGTCGCAATGCTTGGGTCGCTGATGTTCGCTGGCGTTAGCTCGATGATGTGATGCACCATGACAGCGGGCGTGATCTCTCCTTGCTGCAAGCAGTGCTGGCATAGGTGAGCGTCGCGCGTCAATGCCGCGTCTCTGGCGTGCTCCCAGTCGGCGGATGCGTAGAAGGCGCGCGAGAAGTCCTTAGCCATGCGCACCCCCCAAACAAAAAGGCCACGAGCGCTGTCGCCCGTGACCTTACCTAATCCACCGTACCGAACTTTAGCAGAAGGCGGAAAGTGAACGCAAGTGCCAATCTTAGGCGTTCTTCAATTTCGCCCATCCTACGCGGTCGATGTAGGCGAAGCCAGCCTTGCAGAGTTCGTGGCACCATTGCTGCGAGCATTGCATAATGTCTGCTATCTCCGCCCATTCCTGCGCCTGAAGATAGCCCATGCAGATTGCGTCGGCGTATCTGGTGCCTTTGAGCTTGGCAAGACCTCCACGCCCGTCTTGCCCATAAAGCAGTTCGCACGCTTCGTCAATCATGCCTTGCGCGTCATTGATTCGCTGCTGCAACCTGTCTTCGAAGTCGATACGCTGCAATATCGAGAGCGACCCATCGGAAACCTCACCGCCCCCGCGCCCCTCCGTGTAGCTCTGCGCTTTGGCACCTTCTTTGGCCTTCATGCGTTCGAGCATATCCCGCGCCTTATCGGTCTTCACCACCTCGGCGCGGATACCCTCGAAATACTCCTTTGCTTTCAAGATCGCGTCACCTACTCAACGCCCGTACTGCCGAAGCCGCCCGCGCCGCGCTCGGTGTCGCTCAGCTCATCAACCGGCACAAGCTCGCAAGGAACATACGGCATAACGACAAGCTGGCAGACGCGCGTTCCAGCTTCGAGCGTCACCGTCTCATAGCTCTGGTTGATGAGAGCCGCGCAGACCTCGCCGCGATAGCCGCTGTCGATAACGCCAACGCTATCCGAAAGCGTGATGCCCTGCTTTGCCGCAAGGCCGCTGCGCGGGAACACCAGCCCCACGCAACCGCTCGGAATCTCGACGGCAAGGCCGCAACCGACAACGCACTTCTGCATCGGTTCGAGCGTGACAGTCTCGGTAATGCGAAGGTCAAGCCCAGCATCGCCATCATGCGCATAGCGCGGCATCTCGATTCCCTCATTGACCTTCTTAGCGCGAAGCTTCCTGCCAATCATTAGCGCACCCCCAGAACATGACGCGTGACGCGCACGCTTCCAGCCTTAACCCACTTGCCGCCGTAAGTCTGACCCTTCGGGCGGATAACAACCTTGTTGCGGTGGCTCATCGCGACAACTTGAAATTCGCTGCCCTCATGCTCCACCGTGTCGTTTAGGAAAACGAGCTTACCCGCCGAATCGACCGGGAACGAAGCGGCGCTGGCGTATGCCGCAACCTCCGGTACGAGCACGACATAAACGGGCTGCTTGATCTCTGCGCCCTTCTTCTTGATTCCGAACATCCTTCTTCCTCCTAAAACGGTACGTCATCGTCGTAAAGGTCGGGCGCTGCCGGTTGCACTGGCGCAACAGGAGACGGGTCGCCGGTAGCCATCGCAAGACCGGGTGCGGCTGCGTTCGCTGGTGCTGGCGATTGAGCATCGCGCTTGTACTGCATCAGCTCCACGTCATCAACGCGCACTTCCCAGCGCTTGATGCTCTGGCCGTCCTTCTGATAGCTGCGCGTGTGGATGCGCCCAAGAAGCGAAATCTTGGTGCCCTTGCGAAGCCACGGCGCGAGCGCTTCGGCGCGCTTGCCGAACATGACGCAATCAGGCCAGTTCGTGTATTCGCCCCATGAGCCGTCACCGTTCGGCGTGCGCTCATTGACCGCCAGAGAGAATGAAACGACGGGGTTTCCACTCTTCGTATAGCGCAACTCGGCATCTGCACCGAGATTGCCCGAAAGTGTGATTTTGTTTAGGCTCATACTTCATCGCCGCCCATCTTGCGCATTTGCTGCACGATATGAAGACTGAGCGTCATAACGCCCTTGATGCAGTCTTCTTTGCTTCCCATCTGCTCACCTTGCAGGGTGTCACAACCGCAGCAAGAGCCATACCAAACGCGGACGTACCAGTATTCGCTAGGCTGATAGCCAACTTCGGGAATGACGTAAACAAGCGTCCCTTGATAGTCGCCATCATTGATTTCATGGATGTTCTCGAAGTCCGGTTTAGGGTCGCCATAGTCGCCCGTCGCTTCAAGCGCAATTGCCTTGACGGTCGCCTTGACGATATCTGAGTAATCGCAATAAAGGCATATCGGCTCAAGCCAGCTTTGGATGAGATCGCGATTCTTAGTCCACGCGTCAACAAACTTCTGAATCATCGAGTACCACCGCCGAACAGCTCGACAAGCGCCGCGCGCTGGTTAGCTCCCAAACCGCGAAGGCGGCGCGATTCGGAAATGTGCAGTTTTCGCATGGTCTGCTGAGTTCGGGCGAATCCGTAGCCCGGTGCAGCCTTGATGAGTGTAAAGACCTTCATTCGCGCCACGGCATCATCGGTGCCAGCCATGTTGAGCACGTCGGGCACGCTGTAAGAGCCGTCGGCAACGCCCTTCAAGATCGCGGCGCGGCGCTGGCGTGCTGCCTTCGCCTTTTCGAGGTTTGCGCGGTGCTGCTCAGTTGTCAGATTCGGAATCATCTTCGTAGCCTTCCTTCTCATAGGTGATGTACTCGTTGCCGTGCGTCAGCTTGACGAGCGGCGTGTAGTCCTCCAGGGCATCGTCAACGCTGCCGTTCATCAGCTTGCGTTTGAGCCGCGCCCAGTCATCGTCGTTAAGCTCAATGGTCTTCATCGCACCTCATTTCTTCGTGACGCGGTAGGTTCCGGAAACCCTAATCGCCTTCAGTGACTTCAAGACGTGCTCCGCGTGCTCCTTGCCAACGATGGTCAGCGTTTGGGCGGGAATTCCTGCTTCTCGCGCTCCCACATCCGCTTCAGGGCGGCTTCGGTCTTAGCCAACGTCGCTTGCATTTCCTTGCTCAGCTTCGGCGCGTCAGGCTTGAAATCGAACGTTTGCGGCTCCACTGACACCCTCCCTTCTCACGATTGCCTGATAATTACTTCTTATCCGGCACGGGCTGTCTAAACCCGAACCGAAAGCGGCGGTTTATCTCGCGTTTCGTCCTCGGTCGCCGCGATGCCCGAAAACGGCGTTTTGGTTCACCTTTGGCACACCTCCTAACCCGCCGCACGGCGCTTCGCTTCACTGAAGAGCTGAGCCGCCGCCGCGTCTCGTCCGGGCATCAGGTGGCCGTAGATTCGAAGCGTCGTTGCTTCGTCCGCGTGCCCCATGCGCTCCGATAGCGTCTTCAGGTCGCAGCCGTTGGCGATAAGCCACGAAGCGTGCGTGTGACGCAAGCTGTGAAACGTGATCTCTCGCGGCAGTCCGCATGCGTCGCGTATGCGGCTGAAAGCCCGTGAAATCGTCGTTGGGCGCATATATGAGCCGTCTAGCGTCACCAGTGGGCAATCTGCGCCCAAACGCCCCAGAACGGCGCTCTGAAGCTTCGTGAAGGCATCAATGACCGCGATATCGTCTTGCGTAAGCGCGATGTTGCGGCACTTGCGGCCTTTGGTGACGTTGCGGCGATAAGGCTTCTTGCCCTTGCCCTCAATGACGTTGCCGCCGACGTGGACGTAAGACAGGGCTCGCTTAACGTCGATGCGCTGCACCGCGCAGACCTCGCCAACGCGCATGCCGGTAACGAGCGACAGCCACGAAGCGAAGGCGTAGACGGCGGCGCGGTAATCGGCCTTCGTCTTGATCTCCTTGCTAAGCGCGCCCTCTAGCTTCTCGTTGAAGCCCTCGAAGTCCCATTCGGTGAGCGCCGAAGCTTCGTGTCGTTCCGGCGATGGTTTGGCGACGTACACCAGCGGGTTAGCGTCGCAAATGCCAGCGTCTACGAAGTGGTTATAAGCGCCGCGCAAGAAGTTGTGGACGTTGATAACGCTATTGCGACAAAGCCCTTGCCCTCCTTCGTCCTTTGCCATGAGCAAGCGTTGCTCAAATCGGTTGAAGTCCATAACGCCAAGATCGCGTGCGTTTGCGGTCTTCAGGTAACGTGCGACGTAGCGGCAGAACAGCCGATAGCTCTTAATGCTGTTCGGGCTTGCGCCGTTGCGCTCGCGCAGTTGCACGTAGTCTTCGAGCAAATCGGTCAAGCGGGCGCTTCTAACCGTTCCGTCAGCCGTCACGTAAGCCGCCCACGTCTCAGCGAGGGCTTGCGCTTCCTCTTCGGTTGCCGCATTCGGAAACCGCTTGTAAGGGCGAATCGCCTTGCCGTCGATGCTGCGACCAAGGTACAACCGGCACTCGAAAACGCCATCTGCACCGCGCTTGACCTTAACGCCCATCATGACCACTCGCAGTTTTCACGAATCCGCGAAGGGCAGTTATCGTCGTGGCAGTCCGCGCAATCCAACGGCTCTTTCCTGATGTTGAACTCAACGATTCGGTACTTCAGAGAAAATCGGATGAGCAGCAGCAGGGCATGAGCAAGCGAGTTGGTAAATTGACCGTCCCAGAACGGGCAAAGTCCGCTCATCGCGCCGCGAACCTCGTACTTGCCGCCCATGCTACTTGCCAACCTTCATGAACGCGCGCATAACGCAGGTGAGCGCGAACACGACGAACACGGCAAAGGCGATAAGCCCGAAACCAGCGCCGAAGAACACGCCAACCGCGATGCTCACAACGAGCGCCAGAATGGAAAGCAGGACGATTGCGGCGCATCCGTATGCGCCCTGCTCGATCTCTCTATCTTCTTTCAGCATGTGAAACCTCCTAAAACGTGAGCGCTATAAGCGCGAGAAACACTAGAAACAGCGCGATTGCCAGAAGCGCTTGATAAGCCCAGTAGCAGACGCACCAGAACGCGGCTACGGTAGCTGCGGTGGCAACGGCGCAAAGTACGATCTGGTAGCGCTTCACTTCTTTCCTTCCGTCTCGGCAATCAGGTAGTCGATGCACTGCTTGCACTTCTGCAAGTCCTGAACGCCGTTCTTGCGCCGCCAGCGCCAAAGGTATTTGAATGCGCAGCCCCACCAGTAGGCCGATTGGGCGGGCAAGGCGTACTGGTCGCCGCTCATCATCGAGCGCATAGCGTCCATGCACTCAATCTGGCCGTCGCCCGCGTAGTGGTCGGGATGCTCCACGGCATCACCGCGCGAAAGCTCGCCAAGGCTCTTCGCGTGCTTCGTCTCAATCATCGGTAGGTAACTCCAATCATCCACTCACAAACCCACTTGTGAAACGCTCTGAGAAATGGCTGAACGTTCGTGTCATCAGCCCAGCCCGCAATGCCTATGAATCCGTCTTCGTTGAACGAGATAGCTTCACGGCCTGAGAAGTAGAAGCCGCTAACGCGCAAAAACGCGCTTTTGATGCCTTTACCGCCATCGGCAAGGTTGATTTGCGGCTGGTACTTCTTGCGATAGCACGGGTGCATTTCCATGTGCTCGCCGTTGCGCTCATGATGCGCGTACTCGATTGCAAGGAATCCTTCGAGCGCTCGAATGTCGTTCGTCGTAATCTGCTCATAGGAAAGCTTGCTTGCGAACAGCTCGCGCGCGCCGTCTCGTGTTGTTGGCGCAATCATGCAGTCACCCCCATTTCGTGCCATTGTTGAAAACTCTGTTGAAAACCTGTGGAAAGTCGTTTTTCTGGCGCTCGAATGAGCCGCACAAAACAAGACCGCAAAGAGAAGAAGCAAGAGAAGAAACCTTGCTTGTAGAGTTGACTAACAAGCAAGTACGGTGGGTTTTGGTTTTGGTTCAAGGAACCAAAACCCACCTTGTCTTGTTTTGTATTGTTTTGTTTTATGGTTAGGCGACCATTTGCGAGTGGGTTTAGCCAACCTGAAACCAGCGGTTTTGCATTGGGTTTGCAAGTCATGTCTTTACACCTCCTGACCTGCTGAATCGTTGTTCTTTGGGTTCTTGCGCGGTCTTCCGCCCTTGCGACCGTTTGCGCGTTGGCGACCGAAATAGAGCGCGTTTTTGAGCATCCGAAAGTTCGTCAAGAAGCCGTCAGGATCGCGTTCGAGCAGCCCTATATCCAACAGCTCTTCGACAAAGGATTTGCAATCTTCAATCGCCATGTACTCATCGAACGCGCCAGACTGTCCGAAGCCCAGAACGCCCGCGAGAATAAGCGCGTCTTCCTCCGTCTCGAAAGCGATACGGTGCCCCTTGGTAGCCGCCAGGTATTCGCAGAGCCGCCACCAGCGCCCGTAGCCGTCATAGCCCCGGCGATGAATGAGCCGTTGGCACTTCACATCTTGCGATGCGTTGGAATCGTGCGAAAAGAAGGCCATAGGCTCTTGCGCAGCGGTCGTTTCCTCCCGTATAGGCATGTAGTCACCTCCTAACCGTCTTCCTCGTCGCAGATCACGTCTGGCGCGCCCTGCTGGTGCCATCCGTCCCATACGCAGTGCCCAACTTCGCGGCAGTTCGTCCAAACGTCGCGCCCAACGAACGTGCAGCACGTCTTGCCGCGATGCCGCATGCTTTCGAACTCGCATGCTTCGGGGTCTGGCATGGGCGGTTCGCCGAAATCGAGCGGCAAGGTTTCCTGCGCGCTATTCCTCTTCATCGCTTGAAATGTCGTAGGCAATCGAGCTGCCAACGTAGGTGAGCAGCTTTTGCATTTGCTTAACGGTGCTCGGCTCGGGCTTCGCGTCATCTTCAAGCAGGGTGTCAACCCATGCGAGGGTGCCGCGAACGATTGCGAGCGTCGCGCCCATATCAACGTCGAAGCCCTCGCCGGTCTTGGGATTGATGAGCGACATGCTGCCGTTAATGGCGAAGGTGCCAGCGCCAACCTTGGCGATTGTCTCGGTGATCTCTTTACGCTTCATGGTTGTTCTCCATTTCGTCAAATAGTGAGTGCTTAGTCCAGATGTTCATTTCGGGGTGACGTTCGAGCAGCCAACGCGCCAGAAGCGGCGTGATGGTGTTGCATATTCCGTATGTGTGCGGGTTGCCCTGATCGTCGTAGAACGTCACGGGATTGAGCTTCGCGCCGCCTTCGTAACGCTGCTTCTCGATGAGGTATTTAGTCGAAACTCGGATGCCGCGAGCGTCGATAGCGAGCGCGGTAAGCTCGATTTCGCGCATAGCGTCCGGGTTGATTCGCACCCACTCTTCGAAAAGCTCCATATGGTCGCGCTCCTTCAGCGGCAGCGGGCGCGGCCTGCGCTCTTCGCGCATGACCTTTTCGAGTGGCTGCGCGTAGTTATCGGTGTCCATGGCGCGGGCACCTCGCTTCACGGCTCATGACGCGGCGCAAGGCCGCTTCTGCTTCCGCCTTGCTCGCCGATGGTGCGACGGGTAGCATCTGGCGGCGGTAGACCCTGCCGATGCCCCGGTTTTCCGGCGTGCTCGCGTCTTCCTCTATGCGTGTCATCCAGAAGCCCGCGTTGTCGCGGTAGACTTCGGCCTTCATGACCAGATCACGCGCCACAAGACGCGTCCAACCACGATGTAAAGCGGGATGAGAAGCCACCAGCCCACGAGATCGCACAACCACACCAGAAGGGCGGCAGCGGTCATAGGAAGGATGCCTGATAGCGTCAGAGCGGCGATTGCATACAATCCCCAGCGCTGGTAGCGCGGCATGCGCGCTATACTGTCTTCTGTCAATTGCGGCCTGCAATTTGACGCGCCCGGTAGAACTGCCGTTGCGCGGCATCTAGGCCGCACGGTTCGTGCATCCGTAAAACCACCTCCAATACCACCGGTTTTAATGTCGGTTTCCGATTTGAAGAACCGACGATTTGCGCACGGGTTCATTTACGCCGTCTCCTTCCATCCCATAAGCTCGTTGGGGCTTTTGCGCACGACGTGACAAATCGCAATGATCTTGTCCGCACCCGGCGTGTATCCCTCGCCGCTCTCGTACTTAACGATTGCGTCTTTGGACACGCCGACAGCCTTTGCAAGCTCTTCTTGCGACATGTCGAGAGCCGCGCGGGCTGCTCGAAGGTTTGCAGCGAAAACCTCCTTGTTGAATCCCATGTGTGTTCACCTCCTTCATCAATAAGTGCTAACCACGTTAGCAACTGTAACGTAACAATAGACAAGCAAAGTAGCTATGTCAAGTGAAAACAAACAATTTCGTTGTGAATTAGCTAACTACGTTGTACTATGCACTTGTACGAATAGCGAAGGAGGGTAGCGGTGAATGTCCAACTAATGAGATTGCGCAAAGCGGCTGGCTACTCAAACAGAGACGATTTCGCGAAAAAGATTGGTGTTAACAAGTACACCTATCGTTCTTGGGAATCTGGCGCGGCGATGATGAGCGCTGAACAAGTATGGAATTGCGCAGTTGCCCTAGGCTGCACACCCAACGATATTCTCGGCTGGTATGAAGACCACCCGCGCGAAGACAGCGGAGAGCGTTTGACTTCCGAAGAGCGCGAGATCGTAGGGTGCTACCGAGAGAGCACGCCGCAATGGAGACAGAACATAGCCATGACTGCCCGCGCTGCTGCGGGCGAATCTAAAGAGACTGCCAAACGTGGTGTTTCTTCCACCGAAGAGCGGAAGGTTGGTTAGAAATGATTATTAGAGCCGAAGAAGGCAAGATCATTATTGAACTCAATGAGCACGAAAAAGAGCTAAGTATCAACGAAGATGAAGTGACCTTAGCAAACCGCGCTCTTAATCGCTTTGTGAACCTTGGATTAGATGCTAATAGGCTTGAGCAATGGCAGGAAAAACAGCGGCAGACATTCGCCGATAACATGGCATCGCTTAACCCCAATTCTTTCATTCTGGGCGATGCACTCGGTTACTACCACCCAGACAGGCTATCTAAGGACTGGGCATCACTTACAAAAATGCTTGGCGCACGCGGCACCGAGGGACGGCGTTTATCCTTTCACGACCTACGGCACACGTGGGCAACATTGGCGCTTGCCCACGGCATGGACGTTAAGACCGTCTCAAGCAACCTAGGGCACGCCAACGCGGCTATGACGCTTAATGTGTATGCAAGTGCAGACCCAGACGCGAAACGGCGGGCGGCGGGCATCGTAGAAAGCCTAATGAGATGCGATTAACCAACGAACAGGTAAGTAGTTTTCATACTTAGAAAGGACATGGAAACATGGATAAACAGAGCAACGCACTGATAACGTTCAACGATGAGCCAGAGGATGCTATTTCAGCCTTAAACGGCACAGCGTGTCTGCTTAAAATGCTTGCAGATTCAGCCGATACGGGCGTTAGCCCATACAAGCATATTGGCGATGCTTACTATACGTTGGGCACTGTTATTGAAGCCGCAACATACAAGCTAGAAAATACAATCTTCAACACCGATAAATAAACGCCCATACAACTAAAACCTAGCCACCCTATACGCCCGATAGGGCAACCCTATAGGGTGGCTTTACTCTTTGTATAGCGACCCTATAGGGTGCCAATACAGATAAGAACAGATAAGACTAGATAACAGCAGCCCGCCACGCTTGCGCCTTTAGGGGCAAGCGCGAGCGCGGCGGGCGTGCAACTTTATTAGAAGAAAAGAAGACGGCAAGCACTGTTAAAAACTGGTTGAAAACCTGTTGAAAACTTGTTTTAACGCACCGAGTTATGAAGTCCATATGTTAATCAAAAACTCATTTACACACTTTAGCGTTAATTAAAAAGCGTTGGTAAACCAACCTTTAAGGGTTAACCCAACCTAAAACCATCGCTTTAGTAATTACTCGTTTAGTAATTACTCGAGGTCACATATTACGTTTTGGCGAGTCTCTTTTAATCACGTCCGCTGCTGATTCAATCTTTTCTGAATGATATAGCTTATTAAATTGCCTATTGGCGTATGCGTTTGCTAGAAGCACATAGAACGCTTTTATGTTTATATAGCCCCATCGAATCGCGATTCGTCCAACTCGGCACGTTGAAAGGGGCACTAATGAAAAGCACCGAGCGGCAAGAAGCACCGCGCAACTTAAAAGACCTTCAAGAGCTTGTAACCGTTAAGCAGGTGGCAGACTGCTTGCAAATCTCAAAGGGCACTGTTTACAACCTTGTTAAAGATGGGCAGCTGTCGGCGGTAAGGATTCGCGGAAATATGATTCGTCTTAACCGCGACCAAGTGTGCCGATATTTCGGTTTATAACGGGCGGCGGCTATGGGCGATGAACTTGACAAAGCAGGTGAAGCATGTGCGGCGCGGGCACTTTCCAACTGCCCCATATCATGGGTTAAGCACGAAGCCGCTAACGCTGGGAACCCCTATCTTAATCAACTTATTTCAGTCGGTGGAATGGAGTCCTACGGGCGTTATTGGCGGCTTGTTGAACTGCTTTCGAATACGACCACACACGCCATACCGCGCGAGGGTGAACAGGGTTATAGGGGCTTTCAGCTCGGTTTGCACGTCAACTGCCCCGAGGAATACGAAGCCTTTATAGCAACGCTAATAGACCTTGAACTTGTAACTGTCGGCAGCGGCGGGCGGCGTGGTATGCCACTTGTTGACGAATCGGCGCTTGCTATAGGCAAAGCCCGATTGAACGGCAGCAAAGGCGGTAGGACGGCAGCGCGTAACCGCCAACGTTAAATAAATAATTGGAGCGATTCGAAATGAACAAAAGCCTACTTGACGATTCAATCATGCAATGTTCAATCAACAACCGAAACGATGAGCGCGAATCATGTTTTGATGCTTTCAGCACGTGCGAGACGTGCTTTCGGGAGGAAATGAGCCTTGCAAATCAAGCCTTTAATGATTTGGCACGCTTGCCAAGCGATTTAGATTTATGCGAACCGTTACACCAAGACGAGAGACACACGCAGAACGCAAATACCCAGTTTTGCCAAATCCTCGAAGCGCTCGACATAGGCGACGCGACAGAGCTTGCAGACGCCTTAAGCATCGACATAGGGATTTGCAAACGCGTTTATAACAACCCCTTGCTATGCAATGGAAAGGAACGCGCCCTCATACTGCATGAGCTTGATAATTCAAGTTCGCCATTTCTGGACGTTTGGAATATCGAATACAGGCATGGCGAATCTGTAGGTGAAGCGTTGGCAGGGTGGACGCGTGAGAACTTCAATACGCCTTATCAATTCTATAGACAGGCACAAGAGCTTGAATTGAAATGCTATCTCATTGGAATTGTCGGAAAGCTAAACGACCGCGAGCGATTCGGTCTGCTATATGCGCCAAATCTCGAACGGGCGATTAAAGAAGCGGCGGCGATAGCGCTTGAGGACACGCCAACGGGCGAACCAGCTATAGAGCAGATTAACGCTTGCATTGCATCGCTCAACCATGCCAAGGAACAGCTGCTTGATTCTTTCAGTGTTTTAGATGAAGCGCGAAAGCAATAGACCATGACGGGAAACACGGGCGCGGCGGGCGGCGTGCGATTCGTTATAGCCCTATGCGACCGCAAACACCGTTCGAGTTTATCAGCGTATCAGCGGCTGTTTGGCAATATAGCAACAAAGACGTTGGCATTTGAGCGCGTCCCAAAAGCACACGTTAAGAGACGGCGATAAGCAACCGAGAACGAAGCAGAAAACAGACACTTTAACCGTCTCTTTAACTGTCTCTTTATTATTGTCCCGAAATGCTATAGACTTTTAGATACACCTACAAAGGGGGCAAGTAATGATATTTGGATATGCACGCGTTAGCACCAAAGAGCAGAACCTAGACCGACAACTAGACCAGTTGGCTAAACGTGGCGTTGATAAGATTTTTAGCGACAAAATCAGCGGCGTTAAAGAAAGTCGCCCCGAACTCGACAAAATGCTTGGACAGTTAAGGAGCGGCGATACTGTTGTAGTTTGCAGCTATGACCGCTTGGCGCGAAGCAGTAAGCAGCTATTCAATCTTGCCGAGCGCTTTGAGGAAAACGGCGTTTCGCTTGTATCCATCAAAGAGGGCACCGATACCAGCACCCCACAAGGGCGTTTCTTCTTTGCAATGTGCGCGGCTATGGCACAGTTTGAGCGCGAATTGATTAAGGAAAGACAAGCAGAGGGCATCGCAGCGGCAAAAGCACGCGGGCGGCAGTTTGGCAGACCCGCCACAGACCCCGACAAGATGGATACCGCCATAAGGCTATACAAAGACGGCGGCATTTCTGTTAAGGAGATATGCGAGCGCACAGGCGTAAGCCGTGCTCCGCTTTATAGGGAACTCAAGAAAAAGGGCATCGAGCGATAGCACCGCCTGCTACAACGCTGCTACAATCAATTCGCCCATAGCCGAACAGGCTAACGAAAAAGAGCGCTTGCCATTCAGTTGGCGGGCGCTCTTTTTCGTTGTTGTATGGCGATATTTGCCGCTTTGACCAATTCGCACGTACCCAATAAGCGGCAGGGGCAAGAAAGCCGCTTACAATGCCACCACAGAGCCGCAAAACAGCAATAGCGGGCGGCGGGCTTTAACCAAGTTGGCGCTTTTAATTAAAAGACGGGCGAAATACCCCCAACTCGGCGTAAAGGTTAAAGTTTCTAAATATATCGGTCTTATTCTTCTAAAAGAAGACCACCCCCGTCTGAAAAACCCTAACACGCAGTAATTTATCTCCCGTCATCGGTGCCCTATGGCTATAGCCCTACTTGAACATGGGGGGGGGATACCCCAGTAGCAAACTAGCGAACTATTAGCGCGGCTCGAATTGAGTTTAGTTTGCAGTGTCATTTGCTACAAAGCCTGCTATAACGCTGCTACAAATATGAGATATAAAAGAAAGCAGCCCAGAGGAACAATGCCTTTGAGCTGCTAAAAGTTCTTGGTCGCGGGGGCAGGATTTGAACCTACGACCTCCGGGTTATGAGAGTGCTTTATATTATTCTGTCCTGCAAATCTAATAGCTCTTCTTTCATGTGATAACATGGTATTTGAGCTGCTGTTTTATTCATACAGTTCATACAGTTGCGTAGCGTTTAATCATTCAGTTAGTTCTTCAAAATCAGCTGTTTGCTACACGATTGCTACAAAGCTGCTACAAATACAAATATGAAATGTTCTTGAAGGGTTGGGCTATGGGCACGCTTTACTACACAGGGCAAGAGTTGCTAGAGGATAAAAAACGCGGCAAGTTTCGCGGGCGGCTGTCATACCGCGACACCAACAACAAACGCCGATACGTAACGCGCACGCTAAAGGCTACGGGCAAGCGGGCGGCAAACGCAGAGCTTGCAGCATGGCGGCAAGAAAAAGAAAAGGAACACAGCGAAAGCCTAGCCCACAACGGCGGCGTATCGGTGCCGTTGGCAGATATGCCTATTCCCGACTATGTGTCTCAATACATAGACGCAAAGGAGCAAACAAAAGCTATCGAGCCGTCAACCATAAGCGGCTATCGCGATTCGCTAAGGTATATATCCGCAGCTTTTAGTGGGACGCGATTAAAGGATTTACAACCTATTGATGCTGAAAGATGGATAGCAGAGCTTGTAAAAGAAGACCGTTCATCTTCCACAATAGGAAAGGCTTTCAGACTGCTAAAGATGGTTCTTAATAACGCTATTGCTACGGGCGTTATTGATAAGAACC
>OIXH01000887.1_pt1 | contig 35739 bp, 43 predicted proteins | sample 1587741 | NCBI WGS metagenome assembly OIXH01 (sample SAMEA3888916, study PRJEB22519) | human gut metagenome | biome: human gut; feature: human-associated habitat; material: faeces | place: Denmark | collected 2011 | reverse complement strand
CAAGTTGTCAACGGGCTGAGGTAAAGCGGGTCCTGCACTGCGATGCAACAACAAGTGTGGATATGGACGCTCTTCTGTCAGAAACACTTCCTGCTGTCGCGATATTTTCACCCCAACAACTACAAATTTCACAACATCTCCAGCTCCCGAAATACTTTTGCCAATTCTTCCGGCATGGACTGTGCCAGTGCATGTGCAAGATTTTCCGGACTTTCTTTCATCTCTCCCAAAACCCATTGTACCGTCATATAAATTGACCCCTGACAATACATTTCTAATTGAAATTGCAGATGCTCCGACATGGTTTTTCCTGATTTTTCTTCAATCTGATTTTTATAAAATTCCCTGATCAGTTCAAAATCATGATCTCTCAGACAGTTCTGAGTATCATTTTTAAATGCTGCTTTGAAAAACAGCTTTTCTTCCTGTATGTAATGGAATTTATTTACCAGTGCCTCATACACGGTCTTTCCTTCTCCCATGTGGGCAAATGATTCTATCAAAATCTTATCAAAATACCAGTTGATCAGATCATATTTATCCTGAAAATTTCTGTAAAATGTCTGCCGTGTCACACCACACTCTTCCGTGATCTCCTTAACTGTGATTTTCTCCACCGGTGCTTTTTTCATGCAGGATTTCATGGCATCTGCAAGTCTGTATTTTACTTTTTCGCCCGATTTATGCCATTCTTCCGAATGCCGCACTTCTTTCAATTCATTTTTAGCCACTTCATTTTTAAGCATTTTTCCCATGACCTCACCTCCTGTTGTCCACTGGTCTGCATCCAAGCAATTCTTTCAGCTCTGTATGCGGATTTTTTGTATTTTTCTGATAAATATCCACGCAGTTTAATGCTGCTCCCCCATCCAAAAATGCAGGAAAAAGGAATCCACATTCTGGCTCTCCAGGTTCATATTCATTTTCTAACGGACAAATCACACAGATCAGATATTCATACACATTTTCTGATTCTCCCAGCCTTTCATGATCTTTTCCCTTTGCAGGAATATCATATCTGTCATGAAATACATAGATTGCATAAGAACTGTCCGTCTGATATTTTTCTCCAATCACTTCATAAAAAGTATCCATCAATGCATCATTTTTGAGGCCACAGTTTCTCATCCCTATCAGAAGCTGCCGCATAGGATTCACTGTCGCTTTTCCATTCTGATCTTTTTCAGATTCAAAACAGTATTCTTTCAGATTTTTATTGGTTTCAGAAAAAGGAACTGCTTTTGCCAGTGCAAGATTCTTCTCCCTTTCTGCCGGACTCAGATTCTGAAAATGAGTATTAAATGTTCCTTCACTAAATCCTTCTTCATCCATATAACTTCCTGCAATTCTGGTAATGGATGTTCTTTTTACTGTCATTCGCCTTGTCAATGCCAGCATATCTTCTCTGTTGATCATATTCTACAATTCCTTATTTTCTAAATGATATTTTTTCTTCTCAGTATACATGATATTATCTGCCTCTTTTAACATGGTAACTATGTCATTTTCATTCTCTCTCCATAAAACACCAATAGAAAAGTTCTCTTTTCTTTTTTCCATTTCCCTGCGAAGCTCATCTAATTTTTGAAAAAACTGTGCCTTAACAATCCCCGTCTCAATAATTACAAATTCGTCTCCACCAACCCGGAATGCATTTCCCGGGAAAATATTCTCCATTGCAGTTGCTGCCTTTCTTTTCTTTCTATACTATTAATAATAAAAGATGTCAGGGGCAAAAGGTCTAAGCCCACATGAGCTTGCACACTGGTGGTAGAATGACCTTGAGACCCGCCCCGATATGAGCATAAAAGTGGGGCGTAAGCACCATGATATGCGAATAGCGGGTAGGATTGTGGGAGTGCGTAGCACGAAACAATCCGTTGGCATCATTGTTGGGGGCTTTTGACCCCAACATCTTTTTATTATAGCATGTATTTTACTGAGTTGTCATGATGTTACTAATAGATCTATATCTTTTCCGCTTCTTTCTCATCATGTATTTTACTCCATATTATAACTGTATCGCAATGCAATTCATTCTTTTTAATGTGTAATGCAAACTACTGTGGAGGTGAATTACAATGCAGGACATAAAACAAAATCTTGCCGATGCAGTGCGAGAAGCTCGCACAAAACTCGGACTATCACAGGAACAATGTCCCTTGTAATCTGCTAGGTGGTCTATATTGAATTTTTCATAAACCGCTTCCAGCGTTTCCCCCTGTGTCTGTCCCTGCAACTCGGATAATTCTCCCACATAGTTATGATTTCCTTTCTTCTAAACGCAAAAATACCGCTCTGTAAATTCACAAGACGGTATCTGAAAACTAAAAAAGGTGTATGGATTTTAATATTTTCCATACACCTGTCTCTATGTTACTTTAAAATTTTTAATAACTGAATCAACTCATGTGGTTCATGACTGGCTGATTCCGATAATCTGCTGTCAAACTGCTGAAAACCTTTCCCTTGATAAAAAGACAGCAATTTTTCTTCATTTAATGTTTCGAGAAAAACTACCATACCACCAGCTAAATACTGTAACTGCTGTAACTGCTTAATTGCCAGTCCAAGCAATTCCTCCCCGGTAATTCGGTCATTTGCACCATTGTTATAGTTTTTGCCAAGCTGTGCTATCAAGTAAGCTGCCATATTATATGTATGATTCTGCTCATTCAGCTCACTTACTCTGGCTAGTTTTTTCTTTATTGTATTACTAAATGACTCTGCATTTACCGTTATTGGCTTTATGGTAATTGCAAAATATCCCACAAGTTCCGCATCTTCTGTTGAAAACACCAGATAGGTGACGGATTGCTGCTTTTTGGCAAATTCTATTGACTGTTCTTTTGCAAATCTTTCAACATCCGGATTTTTCTCACATGAAAACTCGGAAAGAACCTGTCGTAAATCGTCCTCTCCGAGTTCTTCATTGTTTCCATTCAAATACTCACGAATGTTGAAAACCGTGTATTTACTTACTTCCTGCATTCGCTTTCTTCCTTTTTTGCATAAATTTCGCTATATCTTTCGGATCTGTTAAAAAAGTAGCATTAACTTTAATGGAAGGTGTCTGATCGTTGGCAGATGCTTCAATCGCATCAGCAAACATCTCAACCTGCCTTTGACCTGATATAACAAAATTCTTAGTAATACTTGAAGTTGCCATATAAACACCTCCTTCATTAGTATGGCTTATCTTCGCTTAATCATACTTTTCTATTTTTATTGTATTCGGTAACTGCAAAATTTGCAATAACATAGTTGTGAATTTTTTTAAAATCAGCGAACCTCCTCTTTCTCCTTTACTTTTTCATGCTTATCCATTCCGGCTACTTTCTGCTTCATATTTTCCAGCCTTTCCTTTAATGACACCCTTGTCACTGGCTTATCCGTAACACTCTCCTTTGTCATGTAGTTATGTTATGAAATGTCAACGATGAAATATTATCTTGATTTTTAATCAGTTCCTCTTTTCTCTATTGTTTTCGTATAATAATATTGTAGCCTATTACTACCAATAATGGACTATGACTCTACATACAACAGAAAAAAGAGGTGATATAAATGGATATTCTCAATATTAATTGGAAACCGAATAACACATTGGAAATCTTACTTTCAACTGGTTCTGTTATTACCTTTACAGATGTTTCTTTTTCCAACCACTTAATTTTGTCTAATAATCCCACATTACTCGACAAAATTATACTTTCTAAGAAGCATACTCTCTAAGAAGGCATTAAGAAATTCATTTACTAAGTAACAAGGTAAGTAATTACAAATTTTTCTAAAACAAAAAAGACTCCTGAAACCTTAGATTATTTCTCTAAAGTTCCAAGAGTCTTAGTTTATGCTTGGACATTTAACTTGATTAAATACTCAAGTTAATTTCATATCACAGGACGGTTCTTTTTATCTGTACTCTGGTACAATTTGGGGGCTGATTTTCTAGTCAGTTAGCTATGTGTTTAGCTGTGTGTACTGGATAGAAGTTTTGCCCTAAAACTGGATAATTGGGTTTGCCCTGTGATATTACCTGTTGTGGGACAAACGCCCTCATCCTCAAAAAAGGCAAATCTCGCATTCTCCCACTTTTTCAATGCTCATTAGTTTTTCTTTGCGGTCTTTGAAAAACTAAATAAAATTTGTGTTTTATCAAGGTGTGAAAAATCGCGTAAAATCAAGGTTTTCGCTCTATTTTCATGTAACAAAAAAGACCTTGAAGATCTGATTTCTCAGACCTACAAGGTCAATTTTTACGTTTGAACATTTATTCTGTTGGTTGGGAACTTTGCCCCTTAACAGGCTATTTCAATTTTCCCTTCAACATAGAGATTATTGACCTTGATATTATTGATTATAATATATCTTTCCAAAAAGGCAAGGATTTTTTATAATTTAAGGGCATACCAACCGGCACGCCCTTCCCTTGTATTTATGCCATTATATAAATTAGTTCATATCTCTGATACGGATGTGAAATTCGCAAGTTCCTTCATAATGACCTGCAGATCCCTGTGCATCTGGACGTTTACCCCAGAAAGAAAGTGTTGTTTCCATAGCACCTTCTATAAATTGTGCAACTATAGGGCTTCCATTATAAGTTAGTTCTGGATTAGATGTTACAACTTCCATATTCATAGATCCTGCTGCCGAATTATTTTTGTTTTCCATCTGAACTTTTGAATCAGTATATACTTCAACGATTTCATTTGATCGTATGTCCATCATAGATGCAGTAAGTTTATTTTCCTGATTCATATTGATTGTCGCTGGAATAGATACTATATATGTGCTATCAACGTCATATGTCATTGTAGCGGTTGCACTATCGCCAAATCCACCATCCCCAAAAGATCCGATATCCTGTGCATATGCCGTAGTTGATCCAACCATCAGCATACTCATACAAAGCATTGCTGCTAAAACTCTTTTCATGCTATTGCTCCTTTACTATCAGTTTAAATGTCACTACCGCACTATTAAGCTGTGTTCCATCATCCTTATAGCATTGATATATGAGTTTTCCATCATATTCTCCAACATCTAACGGATCACTAATTTCAATATCATAGTAACCATCACTTGGTTGAATATAGCCGGATTCCCATAGCTGTTTATCCTTTGCATAAAGTTTCAACTTAAATAAGCACTCATTTTCTTCTGGATTGTAGAAATTGACTTTTTGGCTCGTTTGATTTGCTCTAAATACAAGGGTTTTAAATCCAGGAACATCAATTTCTTGATTTTCTCCACCGCTCGGTAAGTCTTGATTTCCTTTCCATTTCTCAGCCAGTTCATCAATAGGCAATAAAGGATTATCTATTTTTCCTTGCCGACCAAAGAAAAAAATGAATGCAAAAAGCAGTAGTAGCGCAAAACATATTATAATAAGGAAAGATTTTTTTCTTTTCATAATGACACCTCCCTGCTTCGTATCATATCAATCTGATATCTCTTTGTCATTGCAGAACGGGTGTGTCCATCTATAAATTGTGCTTTGATCCATAATATAATAATCACATTTTCCACTTACAACCATATTTATTGCGTCCTTTGAATATCTTTTATTTGGAATTATGCAGTCAGGAAGTTCTAAATGAATGCTTTTACATCTGTTACACTGGAATCGCCGTAAACTAAAGATGTATTTCTCTCCATTTTCGTCCATAACAGTTCTTTTTCGACTATCACGCACTCTCATATTTTCATTACACTCAGGGCAATTATTATTTTCCTTTGTTCTTATACAATAGTAATTTTTTTTAATATAATTTCGTAATCTTGCCTTACAATCATAGAATCTTCTCCCATAAAAAAAGAGCCCGACGCATCAGACTCATTTTAGTAATTATTCTTTTTCCTAAACGCATCAACTATAACCTGAACTGCTTTTACATCATCTTCGGTTAATCCACTTACATCCAACATTGCTTCCGGCGTTTTTTCTACTCCTAACAGATAATCTGTCGTAACTCCAAATATTTCAGCAAACTTTATCAATATATCAGGAGAGGGCTTTTTATCTTTATGCTCATAGTAACTTATTACAGATTTAGTAACATTCACTTTATCTGCTAATTGCAGCTGCGTCATTCCTGACTTTAATCGCAAATCTCTTAATTTTTCTCCAAAAGCCATTACATTGCAATCTCCCTTCAAGTCAAACCATTTGATACTATATATTGATTTTACAATACTTCCATTGTATACTTAGTATCAAAGTATTTGATTTTAGTATCATTTATTCAAACTCGAAAGTAGGTATATCATGGGATTTTGGGGATGGGGATTATTCGGCGCATTATTTGGAATAACCGATGAAATAAATACAAGAAAACAAATTAAGCAACATCAGCCAGAAGCAGAAAAAACAATAGCACGTTGGCAACAGCAACGTGACGAACGAAAAGCAGCAGATGATGAAGGATACCTCAGATACTGCTCTACTTGTGTTAATCTGTTTGAAATTTCACCTGGTCAAATTCAGTTAGTATGGGAATGTAAAGCTCCCGATAGCTCAGTCGCTACAGGATTTGAACTTTATAGAAACTATATAGATCACTCAACAACCAAATTTGCAACACTTCAATTTATAAAAGGAAAACAAACTTATGAATATACAGACACACTTTCTTCTGAAAACCCCTGTGTTTCATACTCTGTCTATATGTGTGGTATGTATAATGGGTATATAATCCGATCATCTCCATCTACCGGTGGCATAGTGCCTCCTACTATGATGCCTGTGAAATTAAAAAAGATTGATTTGCATGTGGAATCTAGGAATAACGGGGTAGCAAAACTCTTTTGGAATCGGCAGAACAATGTAACTACCTATAAGGTATATCGTTCCAAATCAGAAAATAAAGAAGATTTTGTACCTATTGTACTTCTTGAAGGTGCTGCAATGCATTACACAGATCATAATGTCAATTTTGGGCAAACATATACTTATTTTATTCAGGCTGTATATACTCAAGATGGTATTTTACTTGACGAAATACTTTCCAACAGGCAAAGCGTAACTATTGAAAAAATGGAAGAACCACTGAAAAAAACTAGAATAGAGAACCACGCATCTTCCAAACAGAAAACTCACGATTTTGACAACATGGATGGACACGAATTTGAAAGTTTTTGTGCCACTCTATTAAAGAGAAATGGATTTAAAAATGTATCTGTTACGAAAGGCAGCGGAGATCAGGGGATAGATGTACTTGCTACAAAAGATGGCATAAAGTATGGAATCCAATGCAAATGTTACTCTTCTGAAGTTGGTAATAAAGCGGTACAAGAAGCCTTTAGCGGTAAAACATTTTATAACAGGCATGTTGGTGTTGTATTAACGAACAACTACTTTACTCCTTCTGCAAAAGAGCTTGCAGAAAAAAACGGCATCATTCTATGGGATCGAAAACGCCTCTTAAAAATGATAGAATTATCTTCCCATAATTCTTGATGTTCCATGAAAAGTGAGGACACTAAATGAAAAAAACTTTCTTCTATATAATAATGGCTACAATTTTTCTCGGATTATTTGGCTGTAGTAATACAACTACTGCGGAAACTGATTATGAAGATGCAACGGAATCAATAGCAGATTCTAGTGTGGTTGAAAATTCAACCGAAGCACTGTCTTCTGAAAAAGAACCGCCAACAGAAAAAGATTACAGTATCCCAGAAGAATTTGTTGATTATAAAAAATTTATTGGAGAAGATATCTCCGTTTTAAATGTAGATACCTCTTCCTGGAATACCGATGATTATACTCACGATCTCTGGCGTGGTTCTTTTTATGGACATTCTGGAATGATTGCAGTTCGCCTTGGATGGGACAATAAAACAATCGTTGAATTCTTTTTGCAGTTAGATGATACTGATAAACTTTCTGAATCTGACAGAGAAGAATTAAATTCTATCCTTCAAGATTCTTTCGGTTCTAATATTGAAGAAATGAACATCTCATATAATTATTCGGGAAAAGATGAATATGAGTTTCAATTTCCTAAACTTTTAGACCAAACTAGCGTATGCACACTTAGTTGGAACACAGATACTATGCTTGCATATATGAATACCAAACCGAAAACCGAAGAATCCACACCTGAAAAACCACAAATTGTTAAGAAGGAGGATCCTACTATTGGCATGACACCTGAAGAAGTCAAAAACTCCACCTGGGGAGACCCTTCGGACATCAATAAAACAACCACAAAATATGGCGTTCGTGAACAATGGGTATACAGATCATCGGTAAAAAACAAATATATATACTTTGAAGATGGATTGGTTACTGCAATTCAAGAATAACGATATAAAAAATAAGGAGAAAGCGATGGCACTTATTAAATGTCCTGAGTGTGGAAAAGAAATTTCCGACAAATCAAAACAATGTATTCATTGTGGATATCCACTAGATGAATTAAAAATGAATAATACTAACCGACTCTATAAAATTACATTAACAGATTATGGCAAAAACAAAGTCAAAACAATTGCCAAAATCCGTGAATTTACCGGCATGGGATTAGCCGAAGCAAAGAAATTTTCTGAATCTTTGCCACAAATAATTCAAGCTGGTATTAGCATGAATGAATGCGATTTAATACAGTCACACTTTTTGTCAGTCGGTGCGACCGTAGAAATTCAGCCAGATACCGAATCTGTTTCAAAAAATACAATCTTAGAGAATAAACCAATAACAAAAGCTGTGGTTAAAGACAAGAATGTAATTACTTGCCCGAAATGTGGATCTATTGCTATCGTAACCACAAATAGAGGATTCTCTATCATGACTGGATTTATTGGCTCTGGAAGTCCACGAAATGTGTGTCAAAATTGTGGTTATAAATGGAAGCCAAAAGGCTAATGTTCGGCTGCACATATGATTCTTGCAGACTGAGATAGACCTCGAAGTGGATTGAACACGCCGGAAATCGCTGCGAAAATGTAAATATCCCCCCCTGGTCAGCTTCAGCATAAAAAAGGCTACTATATTCGTAGCCAACCAGAATAGAAAAAGAACTGGGAATTTACTGCCCCAGTTCTTCTTTTTTATAATGTTTCTTCTTTTAACTCTGCTTTATATTTATAGAAAGAATTCCGACTAATGTTCAACATCTCTATGCACTCAGCATCTGCAAGATTGCCCTCAAAACTTTTACTAATCTTTCTTATCCGTTCCTTCGCTACTTTTGATTTTTTGGATTCGTATTTTCTGCCCGGTACACGCCCAACTTGTTTACCATTCATTTTTGCGGTTACTAAGCCTTCAGAAGTTCTTTTTCGCAAATCCTCAACTTCTTTTTCGGACTGTTCAAACGCTAATCTGATTTGTTTTTCTGCCAGATCCATCATATAATTATTAAGTGAAGTTACTATGCTATTCATTAGTTTAACGGCTGCTTCATCTCCTAAACTTGTATCTATTTGTATTTGCTTGTTCAACTGCTCTTTGTATGTATCGGTATTGATGTGGGGTTCTTTTAGAAATACTAATCGTATTCCTCTATTATATAAATCTTTATATAGTTCAAATCCTTCTGTTGCATCTCTGCTCATTCGTGACACTGAATCAAAGACGATTGTTATATCTTTTTTATCAGCTTCTTTACATACAAGATTATATACTGTATTCCACACCTTACGCCCAGTTATTTTTGTGCCGGTATAAACTTCCTTGTAAATTAAAGCATCTGGATAACGTACAAGAATGTTTCTCTCTTGACGCTCAAGATTCTGGCGGCTTGTGGAAATCCTGCAATATCCTATAACTATTTTATCTCTCATTCTCATGTTCCTTTCTTTTTGGCTGTAGAATATACCAACATAAACGAACCGTTATTTTGATATATCCCACAACTGTTTTTCTTTTCCCTACAACTCAATGTTTGGTACTTTTCGAATGACCGTTATTTTGGTACTTTTCTTTTATCAATGCATATACGGTTTGTATAATTCAAGTACCGAATCCGTAACGCCGGACTTGTACAGCTTTCGTATATCTTCAATCTTTTCTTTTCTCAATTGTGCTATCTGTTTAAGTAATTCTTTTCTTCCGTCAACTCTGCTAACTTTGTCATTGCTGCAATAAATGATATACTTCATCAGATCCACTTCCTTTCTTACTATCTTAATATTTTGTATATAGTTAAAGGGACATTACTCTGTCCCTCTAATCTCTATGCACTGATGTAAATACTTTCTGTTGCATTCCTTACAATCTCAGATCCATACTTCTCACGAATATCATTCATGGAAGTTTTGCCGTTGCTTTTTACCTGTTCTTCTGGGTTGTGCCAAAACCACATCTTCTTTTTACTAGCCCAATGAAAACCATTCGCCTTAAGCTCTGCCTTGCACACATATGTATTTCCAGATACCCAGACCCACGAACCGCAAATTTCAATCTCTACATTGAGGTTGATAATTGCATTGATGATTTCTCGGATCATCTCATCTTCTGCCCTGTTATATTTATTAGAAGAAACGGTATCATTCTTTTCTAATGCTTTGAAGCAAAAATCATATTCTACATTGATAACCTTTATAGCATCCTCAGAACCGCCGTTATCTGGATGATTGGCTTTCACAAGCCGTTTATATTCCCTTCTTAAATCTTCTAATGAATGAATATCCTTAAAGTACATTATGTGTTTTTCCTCCTTTTGATTATTTATCTTGATTGCATTTTACACTAATACTTGTGCTTAAGTCAATCGTGTTTTTGCACAAATATTAGTGTTTAATTTTCTATATTTTCTGGCTGATCTGTCAATTGTAATCGCACTAATACTTGTGTATAATTATCCCGACAAAGCATATCACAAATAGAAAAACATACAGGAGGCTACCAAATGAAAGAAGCGGAAAGAAAGTTATATGAAAAAGGTTACTACCTGTCAAATCAGTTTGACAGATTTTTCGGCACTATTCCAAATCAGTATGAACTGGCAGACAGAAACGGTAACACAGTAATTGACCACTTGTCAGAAGTCCAAGTAATCGCATTAGCAGCAATCTTATAAGAAAAATATTCTAAGCACGAATATTACGTTACTCAACTAAAGTGTTTTTTCTGTTCGTCATAACATAGAAAGTATAGTTATTAAATAACGTATAAAAAGTAAATTTGCACTAATATTTTTTCTTGTTCTTTGCATTATTTGCCAATAAACCAACAGCTATTTTATAAACATTGCACAACTTTTGCATTGAATATTACTTTTTTCACACTAAGTAATATTCAACTTGCACAATTTTTGTGCTTGATTTCAAGCATAAAACTGGTAATATATAACTATATCAATCACATTCAATCCAAAAGCAAAATAATACTTAAGCTGTCAAGCTGGTTGATTTATGCAGTTCGATTCTGCACAGCCTATTTCCTTGCAAGGTAAAGTAACCAAAAAATATTATATTTAACAAAAATGACTAAACTAGGAGTTGATAATAAGATGTATAAAATTAAAGCAATTACCAAAGGGGGACTTTTTTCTAAAAAAGATCCACTAATTATACCAGAAAACTTTTTAACCTCACTGATAAAGGACATTTCAGAAATAAAAACCTATGAAGATTTATGTAAATATAAGAAAAAGCAACAGCTTGCTACTCACTTATGGAATCTAGGTTATACATTTTGTGTTGCAAAAACAAAAGGAGCATTTTTTAATGACACCATTGCATTTGTTGCTTATGATGAACATGAAGATTTTCCTGTATGGATTATTATTTGTAGCAATCATGATAACCATATTCATTACACATACTATGATGCATCCAACAATATTAGAAAAAGAGAATTTATCTGGGCTTTACCACCAAAAATAAATCCCCTTAATGTTAAACCGTTGTGCCACAAAGCCTAAAAAACAGAAGTTGCCACTCAAAGAAATTGTAGAATTCCTCAAAAATCAGCATATCCTAGCGGTGGTATTTATGCTCCTCTTTTTTAATGTAAATTGAGGATCAGAACTAATATATATACTTGTTAATATTCTCTTAAAATGCTACAATATTAGTGCAAAAAGGAGATTTGGAATGATAAGTTACAAAAAATTATTTGAGCTAATGAAAAAAAGAGGAAAAAATACTTCTCATATAAGAAATGATAATATAATCGGTCAAGAGACTTTAAGAAAATTAAAAATCGGCACGGGTATACTTGAAGAATACAATTACAAAATACCAGGCACAAAACCAGCCAAATACGAAAAACGTACCCGTGAAACATCAGTTGACAGTAAATCTATAGAATCCCTCTGCATCTGGTTAGACTGCCAACCGAATGACATCATGGAAATTATACCGAACACTTGGGAAAACGCTGATCGCCTTTGTGATGCTCTATCCGATAAAAATCATCAAGTTACCCCAGATGAGCTTCCTTCAAAATTAAATATGTCATAATAATAATATGCACATTATACAAAAGGCAGTGGAATAGAACCACCGCCTTTTATTTTATAGTTCGAGAGACTACCGAACTACATTATTCAATTAGTCATCTCTTCTGAAACACGCTCTCTTAGCCTTTTTCAGCCCTTGCATTAAGTGTTCAAAAACTTAAAATGTGTTCGAGCAAAAAATCACTACTTTAAAATTATATTTTCTTGCTATTTTCACCCATTTTTTACGGAAATCACTTTGTATCGCTCTGTCTTATGATTCTGATATCAATTACGACCTCTTGACCATTTTCACTATTAACAGATTTTGAATAGTATTGATATTTCCCCCAGATTTTATTGGAAATTTTGTATTTTTCATTTGCGAATGCTTCCAGAAATTCATATGGTGAAATCCCATAATATTCTGCTGCCGACACAAAATCCATCTTAATCCAGTTTCCATTCCTCTTTACAGCTATTTCTTGAATCGAATCAATTGCTTTATGTAATTTTCTTGGTACATACATAAGATTCGATGCATAATTGATTCCTGCAATGTCACGCAATCTATTGACCGCCCAAATATGATGGACTTCTAATCGTTCCCCAGGCTTTACCCATTTAGGGATATCACAAAATGCTTCCGCAACCAACACATGAACATAGTATCTATGTTTTACTCTTTTCCCTCTAATCGTTTGCGGTAACGTAAGCCTTTGATATCCTTTCTGAAATACAGTTTTTAAAATCCGTGGCTTCCCTTTCCTCTTTGATAGAACTCTTGCATAATTTGAGATCCAAATTGCAGATTCTCCCTTGACTGGTCGAAATTCTTCATCTGGAAATAATAAACCACCAATTTCTTCAATGTCACGTTTATTAAGCCAGTAAATTCTTGACTTTGATGCTTTTCTTTTTTCTTCCATTCACAATGTTATACTGTGAACTTTTTATTGAACTTTTTGAGTATATCTCCTTTTTCATTTTTCTTGTTATCTTCAAATCAGCAGATTATTTTAACAGATTTTTAATCTGCTATAATACCAAAATTTCTATATTACATTCCCCCTAATTCTTAATAAAACATATTTACTAAAAAATGGGGCTAATCAATATTTTTTACATCTTCCTTTTAAAACCAGCCAGAAAAAAATGTAAAAGCCGGAAAATCACTATCCCATTCTTTATTTCTTTTCTGGTTGGCTTTACGCATTCATGCTGAAAGCATGAGTGCAACAAGTAATACATGAATGTCATTTAATTACCCAAAATTCTTACATTGATGTTTTTTCGTATAATGTTATATATGTAATATTTTGTTATATTTCTCTATTCATTTTGGCTACTTTAAAGTTGTCATTTTGATAAGGTTATGTATTCATTTTGACAATGTTGGCATATTTTACTTATTTATCGTCACTTTGATATCCCTATGACCTACATCATGTGGAACCTCATAAAATTCATAATGACTTCGATCTTCTGCATCTCTTATTAAATAGAATTTATCAACAAGTTCATCAAATGCCCGATGATATGTTGATTCAGACATTCCCGTTTTTTTATGAACATCTACCGGCGAAAGCCAGAAAGAATATTCATTTTGATTTTCTGCAAAATAGCACCATAATTTGTATGAATTAGGCTTCAAATCTTTCATAGCAGAATTCATAGCTTCTATGTTTATTTTTGCATACAATTTTTCAGAATTACAGCTTTCCTTATTGATGTTGACACTTCGTTGATTCGGTGAACTATACCCTCTTTTTCTCATACTTTCTCCTTTTAATCGTGATTTTTGGTACAAAAAAAGCAATTATCTTTCAATGAATTACACAAACAAAAGTTCTTTAATATGGAAATAAGAACTCCTGATAATTTGCGTATTCAATAAAAAATAATTGCTGTAAGCGTCTCAACTTTAGACACAAGAACACGGTTCTTATGGACGAGACACATATTTATCTAAGTAGATAAACTTTATATTTATCTTGCTTTTAATATATCACTTTTTCCAAATTTGTCAATGTGGTTTTGGTCGTTTTGCACATTTATTTATATTGTTTTTTGGTTATTTTACACACAACTTATAATTTCATAACCTGTTATAATAGTTATTATAGCAAACAACATAAGGGAGATTTTTACAATGATGATTAAAAGTCCACACTTTGGCGAAATTGAGATAACTGGCGAAAATGCCCAGGCTGCTGCCGACTGGCTCACAAAGGAGCTGACAGGTGCAACAAAGGCACAAGAAATGCTTGCACATCGGGATGCCATGATACAGTTTGGTGTTGAAGTAGCTGCCACAAATTCGCACGTAAAAGATAAAGAGAATATTCTACACAGTTTATTGTAATATTGCTTTCAAAGCCATTATTCTCTGTTTTAACGACTTTTTGTATTAAGTGATAAAAGTATCGTACAGCGTGTTTAAATGCAATATAAAGGCAAATAGGCATGTTATATTGCATTCTACATTTAAAAAGACCATGTAAAGAGTTTTACGCCCTTTGCACGGTCTTCTTTAAAACTAGGGTTCTAAGTATGGATCAATACCATGCTTTTCCTGGTAAACCTCCCACTTTTCTTGAATCATGTCCCATTCTGGATCTTCGCCCATAAAACGATCACTCTCTATTTTTTCATGGTATTCCTGTAAAAATTCCTGATACTTCCATAAGAAGTCTTCAAATGTATCTTTCCCAAGATTTCGCCCCAGTGTCTTATTTACGATTCTGTCAAAAAGGCTCTGATTCATTGGAATTTCGCCCATAAATGCAGCCAGTTCCTTTTTTGTAAGCAATTTATTTAACTTGAATTCGCTTTCCGTCAGCATTCCATTCTTCCTCTCATCTTTTGGATATTATAATTATAGTCAATATATTAGGCATAGTCAATAAATTAACTATGTTAGTCTATCCGCAAAGGAGAGATTAGCATGATTTCATATAGACCATTTTTCCAAACGCTACTGAAGAAGAATATAACAGAATATGCGCTAATTTATAAACAGGGAATCTCTGCAAATACAATTCATAGAATGAAAAAAGGGCTACCAATTACCACCAAAACACTTGATGAATTATGTTTTATTTTGGATTGTGGCATTGATGATATTATTGAACTCGTTAAAGAAGAATAAAAATCAACAGTTCTTTATTTTCATAATTACGGGCTACGGATTCCCCCTAGCCCCTTTATATCCTATATACCTCTCACTGTTTCTATAATCGCCTTTACTTCATCTTCATCCGCATACTTTTTAAGGTATGGAATAACTTCGTCAAACCGTGCTTTCTTTACACCTGTAAGTTTCCTGAGATGCTTCCAATAGAATACGTCTTCTTCATTGTTCTTAAGCCATCCATACGCCCATACCAATTTTCTCGCCCATGATTCAGGGTATGATTCCGCATATTTATCTAACACGGCTCTGCTTTTTGGCATGTTCTCAAGCCTGTGTGCTTTTATTCCCAGTATTTTACATATAAGTTTCTCCGTTACTTTTTCAGGCTTTCCCAGATTGTCAGCAGCTCCGCTATAAATATCCGCAGCTATATTTTCTATAGCAAGGGACATTTTTTCATCATATTCTTCCCATTCCGGCGCAGTGCTTCCCTTGATATAGTGGCTTTCCGCTTCCTGCTTTATTTCTTCCTCAGATAATTGCGAATCAGTCAACGCTTCCATTTTCATCCCCAAAAAGAAAGCAATTTGACAAGCAATGGAAAAATCATATCCACGCCCAGTCAGTAAGGTTTTTTGGATTCTACTCATCGTTGCAATATCATTCAATTCTATTTGTTCGTAAAAATGAGTCATATCATCAACAAACTTTGTCATGTATCGGCTATTTCCCGTTGATTTCATATATTCAGTATCTTTCATCGCATGATATAAAATAGCACTAATCGGAACATCTTTTTCCAAATCAACTGAAACATCAAAAATCTCTTCTGTATATTCGGCAAATTTTATCTGCAATTGATTGTTCAAAAACGTATATTCTTCTGAGTTTGGAATAACTTCTTCAGCAGTGATGAAACTATACAAGCTCATGCTTTTTGCAGGAACACTAGAGTCCCGAAGCCTACATTTATGCTTCGGGCAGATCCCAATATTCCGTATCTGATGCTTTCGATGCCAATATGTTTCGGCGTATTTCTGTCTATCCTCACTGGCACATACTGGGCAGTATTTCAAATACTGCTCCTTCTCACACCTAGGAAGAACCGCAAACAAATGGTGCATATCACAATTTTCATTGCATAATTTATATAAAGCATCCTGCCTCTGATCCAATGGGGCAAATCTGGCATACTGAGGGTACATAGTATGTTTCAATACCAGCTCCTTCAACGGATATATTTTTGCAATACACTCTCTTGCTTCTGAATTTAGATTGCCGATAAATTCTTTTATTGGTGTATCGGATCTTTTACAATACAAAAATTGTAATAACTGAGAGTTTATGTAGCCGGAATGAACTGCAAACCGCCCAAACCAACTATATACAAGCTCATCTGGATAAATTTCAGGGAAATACATTCTCATAACGTTACTTCCTCCACGGTAAAGTGTTCTCTAAACAATTCCACGATATCCAGATTTTCAGCCTTTGATTTTTGCACTAAGTCTGATATGCTGTAATCTTCTTCTGAGGATATAACCGCCTTTTCTATGGATTTCTTTTTCCTTTTGGTTGCTGTATTCTTCACAGTGGCAGCAGGACGAATATAATCATGTAAAAGCTGCATTCTTTTTTCATATGCTTGATTGAGCATTGAGATATCAAGAATCTCATAGCCCGTTAAAATCGCAATCTCCTGTGCATCATGAATCAATGACACAACTATTGATGTCACACCGCCGGAATGTTCATACAACCAATCAACCATTTGTTCCGTTATCTCTACTTTCTTTTGAACATACTGATATTTGAACAATAATTTACAAAATCCGCTAAAAAATTCATCATTATTCAATGCATTATACTGTAATCCCAAAGATCGGCGTGCAAGTTGAAAAGCAGATTCAAAAAGTGATAATGTTTCTGGCGTTCCGATCATTCCAATAGATATACCTGAACTATTGATTAACTGAGTAAGCATTGCTACAAGTCCTTTACCACTCTTTGACGCTACACAATTTTGTACCTCATCAATTATCAACAGTCCAATGTGTTGTAATGCAACCTGTGATACAATTCCAATCAACACATCTGTTGTTGCCCGTGCCTTTAATGCATTTCCATAATAATTTGTTTCCAATAATTCATCTGACTTTCGCAATATTTCCAATAATAACGATTTTACAGATGCATCCCACGGGCATTGAACTATTAACGCCGGAATAATTCTTGTTGATGCATTATGAAGTTCTATCATTTTATCTTGTGTAATTATTGATATAGCACGATTTATAGCAGAGCTTTTGCCAATACCTGAACAGCCAACAATCGAAAAAGAATCTGATCCACCAATAATCCCTCTGTTTTCCCTTCTCATTATTGCATTATGGTTTTGATATGCCTGTTGAACTGCTACATTTGTGCCTTTTTTCTGCAATGACCTTAATAATGCAAGATACAGTTTTGAATAAATTTCTATGCTCATCTCACTAGGCAAATAAATCTCATAGATCGCAGAAAGGTTTATGAGTCGTTCTGTTTGGCTTTTTCCCCGTATTTCTTCATTATACGCTGGGATATCTGCCAGCTTCTCATATAATTCCTGTCCCGATAACATTTCCGGCATCTGCTTGATTAAATCCATACTATTCATTCAAAGCACCTACTTTCATACAGTCCACATGAGCTTTTATCTTCTCTCGTTCATAGTTTTGCGGAATCATTTCTAAATCGCCATTACTGTGTCCCACATTTCCCACAATCGCTTCAATATGGCTAGCAAGATTTATTTTTGCCTGAATGTTACTTGCTTCTACAGACTTTACAATCTTTTTCTTTTGAGTTTTCATTACTTCAATTTCTGAAAAGCTCTTGTTTTTATATCTACTTTCAATCAATGTAAATTCTACAAAATTTCCCTTTTCTACCAGCCACACGGAAGAAGAATCATCGGGATTGTATGCTACTGTTACATTGCCCCCGGACAAATATTTTTCTGCATAATTTGTATTTTTATATCGCACACGATTCACAATCAAGCCGGAACGTGTAAATTTTCCTTCTGTCCTTGGCAATAACGTAAGCATTAACTGACGTTTATCAACCTTTACAAAATTTACACCTTCTAAGTTCATGCCATATGCAAAAATATCATTAACATATGGGGAAATTTTCTTTTTTAACATATCGTCCGCATATGGAAAGTTTTCAATTACCCGTTGTGAGTTGTAGTAAATTATGCAGCGAATCAAAACTTTCTCAAACTGTTCCAATGTTAAACACGCATCTTTTCTATAGTCATGCGCACCTCTTTCTTGAAAGTCTGGCTCAATTAGTCCTTTTCCCTTCAAATATGGGCGAAAAAGATCCTGAATAATACTGAAAAATTTTTCAATACCGCCCTTAAGCTCTGGTCTATAAACTGGTAGATTAACTACTTTGACCCCCAATTCTGCAATTTGTTCAAAGCAATTACTAACATATTCTGTTCCTCGGTCTGTCACAAGAACTCCCGGACACATTGAAGAATCCCATTCTTGCGGATTGATATTTATTCCATGTTTTTTACATAGTTCCTGTTTATCTGTAACCACGTTCAACATTAACTGACGTAAGCTGTACATACCGCCCTCCCATGTAAGCGCATAACCACAACACAAGGAACTATACGCATCAATGCAAGCTGTTAAAATAGGTCTTCCAACGATTCCCCCGGATTCATTTACAAGATATATGTCACATATAGTAGCGTCAAGCATTCCCATGCCCGGAGCTTTGGCGTATTCCTGAACCCCATCCCCCAGTAATGGGCGGTTGTTCCGCTGATAGTTTGTGAGTCCGTTTCTCGAAATATAATAAGTCTGGTTATTTTTGCGTTTGCGATAGAAATATCGAAACTGATTAAATGTTGGATATTCTGGCAACAGTTCTCCGTTTCCGTCACAGTATTTCGACTTCAGCATCATAGTATAAGATGTTTTTAAACTGTGCTTTTCATATGAGAAATAAAACTTATTAAGTGCCCACCGCATATTTTTCTCCTCTTTTGTCAGCGATGTATCACTATCCTTATCTTTCGGAGCTAAGATTGCGATACTCTGAAATGCTAAGTATTGGCAGAGGTATTTTCGTATCGTCTGTTTACTTACTTTTTCGTTATTTGCAATAACAGAGATCATTTCGCACTTCTTTTTTTCATCTGGCAGCAGTCGTAAAATCGGCGCAATCATTGTATACCTTTCATATGCGACTTTACGGCTTTCCGGGCAAAGAGAATCAATTTCTGGCAAATCTACATCTGCAATTTTATACAATTTTTCTTCAGAACACTTCTCCCAGCCAGCAAAAGAAACAATATCTTTCCATTGTGGCATCGTTCGCCGTATGCAATCAACCACAAGTGCCTTATCTTCTCTTACTTCCAGCACCCGGACAATAGCATTTTCCTTGAAATATAAATCAAACTTCTGCATCGACTACCAACCCCCAATCTGCACCACGCTTTAACCAATAGTTTCTTGATGCATTCAGTAATTTTACGTTCATTGGCTTTGTCAGTCTGTCTCTTTGTAAGCATTCTCGCACCATTAAATCGCCATTTGTCTTGATACAAACAAAATCACTTGTATACTCTCCCTCTTCCAGTCCTTCCATAAGAACATTGCAGCGGATTTCTTGAATTTCTGGCGATTCTTCCAATTTTTCCGCATACTTTCCTTGTATCGGATCATATGTCCGGCATATTTCTTTGCTTTTACTTAATGCTTTCTTTGTACATCTACCTTTGAATCCCATTTTTCGCATAAGCGCACACCTCCTGTCTTTTGTTGCAATTTTCCAACACCCCCAAAAATGTTTCCCAAAAATCAGGATTTCTCCCAAAAACGGATTTTTCATTTTCCCAAAACCATTTCTGGGAGTCCCATTTTTGAAATATTTCTAAGAAAAATTTAGGAAAAGCAGTAAAATCAATGGTTTCCGGCGTTTTTGATTTGGGAATTTTCCCAAAAACATTTCCCAAAAGTGAATTTTTGAAAAACACTATGTTGTGGGACAAACGCCCTCATCCTCAAAAAAGGCAAATCTCGCATTCTCCCACTTTTTCAATGCTCATTAGTTTTTCTTTGCGGTCTTTGAAAAACTAAATAAAATTTGTGTTTTATCAAGGTGTGAAAAATCGCGTAAAATCAAGGTTTTCGCTCTATTTTCATGTAACAAAAAAGACCTTGAAGATCTGATTTCTCAGACCTACAAGGTCAATTTTTACGTTTGAACATTTATTCTGTTGGTTGGGAACTTTGCCCCTTAACAGGCTATTTCAATTTTCCCTTCAACATTACCAACAGTTTATTTCTTCTGGTTGATAGCTGCCTGTGCTGCTGCAAGACGAGCGATCGGTACACGGAATGGTGAGCAGGATACATAGTCAAGTCCAATGCTGTTGCAGAACTCTACAGAGCTTGGATCTCCACCATGCTCTCCACAGATACCAACGTGGAGTGTCGGGTTAACCGGTTTTCCGAGTTCGATAGCCATCTTCATGAGCTTACCAACACCAACCTGATCCAGTTTAGCGAATGGATCGTTCTCGAAGATCTTAGCGTCATAGTAAGCATCAAGGAACTTACCAGCGTCATCACGGGAGAATCCGTATGTCATCTGAGTAAGGTCGTTTGTTCCGAAGCAGAAGAAGTCAGCTTCTTTTGCGATATCGTCAGCTGTAAGAGCAGCTCTTGGGATCTCGATCATTGTACCAACCTCGTACTCAAGGTCGCTTCCAGCTGCTGCGATCTCAGCGTCAGCTGTCTCTACAACGAATTTCTTAACGTATTTAAGCTCTTTGATATCTCCAACAAGTGGGATCATGATCTCTGGTTTAACGTTCCAATCCGGATGAGCTTTCTTTACATTGATTGCTGCACGGATAACAGCGCTTGTCTGCATCTTAGCAATCTCTGGATATGTAACTGCAAGACGGCATCCACGGTGTCCCATCATTGGGTTGAACTCGTGCAGGCTGTCGATAATAGCTTTAATCTGGTCAACTGTCTTGCCCTGAGCGTCAGCCAGTTTCTTGATGTCCTCTTCCTCTGTAGGAACGAACTCATGAAGCGGTGGGTCAAGGAAACGAATTGTAACCGGGTTACCTTCAAGAGCTTCAAACAGTTTCTCGAAGTCTCCCTGCTGCTCCGGAAGGATCTTAGCAAGTGCTGCTTCTCTTTCTTCCACTGTCTCTGCACAGATCATCTCACGGAATGCGTCGATTCTGTCGCCTTCGAAGAACATATGCTCTGTACGGCAAAGTCCGATACCTTCTGCACCAAGCTCACGAGCTTTCTTAGCGTCAGCCGGTGTATCAGCATTTGTACGAACCTTCATAGTTCTGTACTTGTCAGCCCATCCCATGATTCTTCCGAACTCACCTGCGATTGTAGCATCTACAGTCGGGATGATTCCGTCATAGATAGCACCTGTGGATCCATCAAGTGAGATAGAATCTCCCTCGTGGAATTCTTTTCCTGCAAGTGTAAATTTCTTATTAGCTTCGTCCATTGTGATGTCACCACAACCAGATACGCAGCATGTTCCCATTCCACGAGCAACTACGGCTGCGTGAGATGTCATACCACCACGAACTGTCAGGATACCCTGAGCAGACTTCATACCTGTGATATCTTCTGGTGATGTCTCAAGACGAACAAGGATAACTTTCTCTCCTCTTGCAGCCCACTCTACAGCGTCATCAGCTGTGAATACAACTTTACCACAAGCAGCTCCTGGAGATGCTCCAAGTGCTTTAGCCATTGGTGTAGCAGCTTTCAGTGCTGCAGCGTCGAACTGTGGGTGAAGCAGAGTATCGAGGTTACGAGGGTCGATCATTGCAACAGCCTCTTCCTCTGTTCTCATTCCTTCATCTACAAGATCACAAGCGATCTTAAGAGCAGCCTGAGCTGTTCTCTTACCATTACGTGTCTGAAGCATATACAGTTTACCATGCTCTACAGTAAACTCCATATCCTGCATATCTCTGTAGTGCTTCTCCAGAGTATTGCATACTTCTTTAAACTGCTTGAATGCTTCCGGGAACTTCTGCTCCATCTCGGAAATGTGCATTGGTGTACGAACACCGGCAACAACGTCCTCGCCCTGTGCATTTGTCAGGAACTCTCCGAACAGACCGTTCTCTCCTGTAGCAGGGTCACGAGTGAAGGCAACACCTGTACCACAGTCATCTCCCATGTTACCGAATGCCATCATCTGTACGTTAACTGCTGTTCCCCATGAATACGGGATATCATTATCACGACGGTAAACGTTAGCTCTCGGGTTGTCCCATGAACGGAATACAGCCTTAACAGCCTCCATCAACTGCTCTTTCGGATCTGAAGGGAAGTCTGAACCGATCTTGGACTTATACTCTGCCTTGAACTGCTCAGCCAGCTTCTTCAGGTCATCAGCGTCAAGATCAACGTCCTGCTTAACACCCTTCTCTTCTTTCATCTTGTCGATAAGTTCTTCAAAATACTTCTTACCAACTTCCATAACTACATCAGAGAACATCTGGATAAATCTTCTGTAGCAGTCCCAAGCCCAACGTGGGTTGCCTGAAGCTTCTGCCAGTGTCTCAACAACTTCTTCATTCAGTCCAAGGTTCAGGATCGTATCCATCATACCTGGCATGGAAGCTCTTGCTCCAGAACGAACGGAAACGAGAAGCGGATTCTGCTTGTCTCCGAATTTCTTTCCTGTGATGCCTTCCATTTTATCGATAGCTTCCATGATCTGACCCATAATTTCGTCGTTGATCTGTCTGCCATCCTCATAGTACTGTGTACAAGCCTCAGTTGTTACTGTGAATCCCTGTGGTACCGGGAGTCCCAGGTTTGTCATCTCTGCAAGGTTTGCGCCTTTTCCACCGAGAAGATTTCTCATGTCGGCGTTACCTTCAGTGAACATATAAACCCATTTTGCCATGTTCAATGACCTCCTAAAATAATTTTTTACAAATAAATTTACATTAATTCGCATATAATATTTTAATAGTTTTACATGGTTGAGTCAAGCGTTTTGTTCGTAATTATGTACAATCTTTACAATGCTTTTTTGTTCATTTATGCCTCATTCAGATTCATTACTGCACACCATGTCTAATATTATAGCTTTTCTGTCTGATCTGTCCTTTATTTATGATGTCAGGGTCAAAAGGTCTGAAACCACGTGTGCTTGCACACTGGTGGTAGAATGACCTTGAGACCCGCCCCGATATGAGCATAAAAGTGGGGCGTAAGCACCATGATATGCGAATAGCGGGTAGGATTGTGGGAGTGCGTAGCACGAAACAATCCGTTGGCATCATTGTTGGGGGCTTTTGACCCCAACATCTTATTTATTTATCATCGGCATATCCTTTTCTGCTTTGTCTGTCCCCGGCTCATTTATACTGCTCCGTCCCTCCTCCAGTTTCACACAGGGAAGATTCCAACGGTAATGTGCAGCTGCAAGCCGGATCAGCAACGTCACTGCTGTTCCGGTGATCAGGGACGGAATCTGCCCATACCGACGGTAAACCAGTACACTGCAGACCGCCCCGGCAATCGATGCACAGGCATAGACATGCTTTACGAAAATATAGGGTGGAACCCCTGCCATCATATCCCGCAGCAGACCACCTCCAACACCGGTCAGCGTTCCGAGGAAGCAGAGAAAAAACATATTTTTTTCATATCCTGCTCCCACACCCGTTGAAACCCCCATTGCCGTGAAAATCCCCAGTCCCAGTGAATCCATCAGAAAAATAATCTTTGTATACACTATCTGGTATCTGCTGTGGAGCAGCTTTTTATTCACATACAGCAATACAAACGGAATGACCGCAGACACCACTGCCGCCTCTACATAAACCGGTTTAGTAAAGGCTCCCGGTATCTGTCCGAGGAACACATCCCGCATCATTCCGCCACCGACTGCTGTTACAACTCCAAGCACGATCACTCCGAAAATATCCATCTGCTTCCGCATTCCGACCATAGCTCCCGAAACTGAAAATGCCACCGTTCCAATCAGCTCTATGATCAGTACGATCCATGTCTGTAGTTCCATAATACCTCCGGCACTATTCTGCTTTACATTTCTTCAATGAATGCCCTGTATCCTTTATATGCCTCATATACATCGGCTTTGCTCGTCACTTCCCATGGAGCATGCATGCTCAGCACGGCAACTCCGCTGTCAATGACTTCCATTCCGTAATTTGCCATGATATAGGCGATCGTTCCTCCACCGCCCGCATCTACTTTTCCAAGTTCTGCAAACTGATATGCCACCGCCTGTGCATCCATTGCATTTCTGATCTTTGCAAGATACTCTGCATTTGCATCATTCGATCCGCTCTTTCCACGTGATCCTGTAAATTTATTAAATACAAGACCTTTTCCGAAGAATGCCGCACTACGCTTTTCAAAGACTTCCGCATACATCGGATCATATGCTGCACTGACATCAGAAGAGAGCATTTTGGAATTCATCAGGGTTCTTCTGACTTTCAGTTCTGACTCACCTTCCGTCAGTGCCACCAGCTCTGCAACTGTATTTTCAAAGAAACGGGAATGCATACCTGTCGCACCAACGCTTCCGATCTCTTCTTTATCCACTAAAATACAGCAGGCTGTATGCTCCACGGCTTCTACATCCAGCATTGCAAAAAGAGATGTGAAAGCACACACACGGTCATCCTGTCCGTATGCAAGCACCATGCTGCGATCCAGACCACAATCACGTGCTTTTCCTGCCGGAACAATCTCCAGTTCTGCAGAAAGAAAATCTTCCTCTTCCATCTCATAATACTCTTTCAGCAGCTTCATTACATTTGCCTTGACAGCTTCTTTTTCTTTCTCTTCCAGACTCTCATCCTGTTCGATCGGACGACTTCCGATCAGCAGGTCCAGCTTTTCTCCTTCAACAACTGTGGACGCTTTCTTTTCCATCTGCTTTGCTGCAAGATGGATCAGCAGATCTGTAATAACGAAAACCGGATCATCTTCCTTTTCTCCAATGCTGACATTTACAACTGTTCCATCCTTTTTTGCGATTACTCCGTGCAGTGCCAGTGGAAGTGTAACCCACTGATACTTCTTAATTCCGCCATAATAATGTGTATCAAGATAAGCAAATTCATCATTTTCATAAAGTGGGTTCTGCTTTACATCAATACGTGGGGAATCTATATGGGCTCCGAGAATATTCATTCCCTCTTCCAGTGGCTTTGTTCCCATATGGAACATTGCGATGGTCTTGTCCATGCATACTGCGTATACCTTATCTCCTGCCTGTACTTTTTCACCGTTTCGGATGACCTCTTTCAGGTTCTTATACCCTTCTTTTTCAATTCTTTCAATCGTAAGACGTACACATTCCCGCTCTGTCTTTCCGGCATCCAGGCAGGCCTTATAATCCTCATTTACTGCCTCAAGACGGCTCAGTTCCTCTGCACTGTACTGACTCCATGCATTTTTTCTCTCCATTGAAATCTCCTCCTTATTTTCTTCTGATCTGTTTCCATCTGATCTGTATGGTACTGCTCTCTCCACAGATACCCATAAAATCTTCTCACATCTAAAAGAGTCCTTTTCTAACCGAAAAGCCGGTCATCTCTCGTATGAGATCTGATCCGGCTTTCCATAATTCCCCGAAAGACTGCACAACTTTCGTTCCGGAGAAAGGCAAATATTCTACCACTCAAATTTCTTTTCAAAATATGCTTTCAGATCTTCGATCTTCACTCTTTCCTGCTCCATCGTATCGCGGTCACGTACTGTAACTGCTCCGTCTTCTTCAGAATCAAAGTCATAAGTTACGCAGAATGGAGTACCGATCTCATCCTGACGGCGGTAACGCTTACCGATATTTCCACGATCATCGAACTCGCAGTTATAATACTTACATAACTCAGTATATACCTTTTCTGCTCCTTCATTCAGCTTTTTGGAAAGTGGAAGGACACCGATCTTAACTGGAGCAAGTGCCGGATGGAAATGCAATACGGTACGCATATCCGGCTTCTCTTCTGTTCCGATGTTCTCTTCATCATAAGCACTGCACAGGAACGCAAGTACCATACGGTCTGCTCCCAGTGATGGTTCAATTACATATGGGATATATTTTTCTTTTGTCTCATCATCAAAGTATGTGAGATCCTGTCCTGATACATTCTGATGCTGTGTCAGGTCATAATCTGTACGGTCTGCAATTCCCCACAACTCGCCCCATCCAAACGGGAAAAGGAACTCTACGTCTGTAGTTGCCTTACTGTAGAAAGAAAGCTCTTCCTTATCATGGTCACGATAACGCACTTCATCCTCTTTCAGGCCAAGAGATGACAGCCAGTTCAGGCAGAAATTCTTCCAGTAGTCAAACCACTCCAGATCTGTATCCGGTTTGCAGAAGAACTCCAGCTCCATCTGCTCAAACTCTCTGGTACGGAATGTAAAGTTACCCGGTGTGATCTCATTACGGAAAGACTTTCCGATCTGACCGATACCAAATGGAAGTTTCTTTCTGGATGTACGCTGTACATTCTTAAAGTTTACAAAGATCCCCTGTGCTGTCTCAGGACGAAGGTAAACTGTATTCTTTGCATCTTCTGTAACCCCCTGGAATGTCTTGAACATCAGATTAAACTGACGGATATCTGTAAAATCATGCTTTCCACAGGTCGGGCATGGAATCTGATGTTCTTCAATAAATGAACTCATCTCTTCCTGAGACCATGCATCTACAGAACCTTCAATCTCAATTCCTTTTTCTGCACAGAAATCTTCGATGATCTTATCTGCACGGAAACGCTCATGACACTGCTTACAGTCCATCAGCGGATCACTGAATCCTCCAAGATGTCCGGATGCGATCCATGTCTGTGGATTCATAAGGATGGCACAGTCCACACCTACATTATATGGGTTCTCCTGAATGAACTTCTTCCACCAGGCCTTTTTTACATTATTCTTAAGCTCTACACCGAGATTTCCATAATCCCATGTATTCGCCAGTCCACCGTAAATCTCTGAACCCGGATATACAAATCCTCTTGATTTCGCAAGTGCTACGATCTTGTCCATTGTCTTTTCAACCATTTTATGTTCCTCGCATTCTTTTTCATTTTCCATCATTTGATACACGCTGAAACGCCCACCGCATCAATGCTTTCTATTGTAGCGGTTTACGGACTATTTTGCAAGACCTCTTACAGCAACGTTTCCAGAATTTCCAGCGACTTAAACTTCCGATCCACGTAAAGTCCCATAAGCCGTTCTGTCACTTTTGAAAGCTGCTGCAAAATCTCCGGCTTCACGTTAAAGGTATACAAATGTTCTACTTTACTGCTTTCTATGTATTGCATGCTATATAATGTGGAAGAAGCCAGTCTGATACCGTCCCGCACTTCACCGGCACATGTTTCACAGACCATTCCTCCTCTGCCGGCACTGAAGACTGCTGTTTCTGCCTTATTCCCACAATTCACGCACTGAAAGACCTGCGGTCCCTGTCCGTTGATCGTCAGGATCTTCAGTTCATAAATGCACCGGATCAGGGCATCCGGAATATGCGGATTCGTCAACGCCCGCATCGTCTGATACAAAAGCTTCAGCATCTCGAGTTCGTCGTTAAATTCTCTCGCATAATAATTCGCAACCTCAAGAAAATAAAAGCCATAGTATGCCCCCAGCACATCCTCTCTGAGTTCTGAAAAATAATTGATCACCTTTGCCGACTGGATCGTATAAGAACTTCTTCCCTCATACATGGTAAATTCACCGAATGTAAACGGGTTCACTACTCCGACAAGCGGACTGTTCGGTCTTCTCGAGCCTTTGGCAAATGCCGATACTTTTCCCTGTTCTTTTGTAAGCAAAACGACCCGGCGGTCATATTCCCCCACCGGAGTCGTCGAAAGCACCATCCCTGTCAATACGATCTGGTTCACGTTGTTCCTTCTTTCTGCCGTCATCTTCCCATTCTGAAGACTGACCGTCTGCAATACAATTTTTATAACTAAGATAATCCTTGATCTTTCCGCTGTGCAGAAACTGATCCCAGTACATTTTCTCCATCAGGCCACCTCATCCTAAGTCTGCTTCTTTCTCTGGAATTAGGTTCCCCGGATTGACTTCATTTTATCATAGTGTGCATAAATAGGCAAACATTCCCATCCCTCATTGACATTTATCTCTTCCTTTTTTATAATCATCTGCGGAGATAGTATCTGTTGATACAGAACTATACTCTGACTGAATCACTGAAATCTCATCTGAAACCAGAGATCATTGCAAAAGTGCAAGAGCTTATATTTTTAGGAAATAAGACTCAGAACCTTCGAAAAAGTCTGCTATTCTATTTTATCAAAGATTTTTTCATCATTGGAAACTGAAGTCTTTCCAGAAGGAAAGGACAAAAAATGACAATTGAAATGTTAAAAGGAAAGATTCACCGGGCAACTGTTATTCAGGCAGAACTGGATTATGTCGGAAGCATCACGGTGGATGAAGAACTGCTTGAGGCAGCCGGTATTCTGGAATATGAAAAAGTCCAGATCGTCGATGTCAATAATGGCAGTCGTTTTGAAACATACACGATCAGCGGAGAACGCGGGAGCGGCATGATCTGTCTGAACGGTGCTGCTGCACGTTGTGTCAGCACAGGTGATAAGATCATCATTATGGCATATGGACAGTATTCATCCGAAGAAGCTGCATCACATAAACCTGCGGTTGTATTCGTAGATGAAAAGAATCAGATCAGCCGCGTGACGAACTACGAACGCCACGGGCTTCTCAAAGATATGGACACATAAAAAGTTCCACTATCATCCAAATAGTTTTCCGGGACAACAGTGACTTCAGAAAAGAGCCTATCTCCGAATCTTAAAAAGAGGAGAAAAAACATGCAGGTAACAACAACTATCAATGAAACGAAAGAACTGATTAAGAAATGGAAGAAAGACGGAAAATCTATCGGACTCGTCCCGACAATGGGCTTTCTGCACGAAGGTCATGCAAGCCTGATCCAGAAATGCCGGGAGGAAAATGATATCGTCGTTGTGTCCGACTTTGTAAATCCGACGCAGTTCGGACCAAATGAAGATCTTGAGGCATATCCGAGAGATTTTGAACGGGACAGCCAGCTTTGCGAACGGATCGGTGCAGATCTTATTTTCTGTCCGTCATCGGAAGAAATGTACCATGACCCACACGCATTTGTCAGCATTGATCTGCTTTCCGAAACGCTTTGTGGAAAGACAAGACCCATTCATTTCAAAGGCGTATGCACCGTTGTGTCAAAACTTTTCAACATCGTGACACCGGATCGTGCTTACTTCGGACAGAAGGATGCCCAGCAGCTTGCGATCATCCGCAAGATGGTACTGGATCTGAATTTTGATATCGAGATCATCGGATGCCCGATCATCCGGGAGGAAGACGGACTTGCGAAATCTTCCAGAAATACTTATTTAAATACTCAGGAAAGATCTGCCGCACTCTGCCTCTCAAGAGCAGTCAGGACAGGGCAGCAGATCATTCAGACAGGCATGGACGCAGAACAGGTACTGGCTGCCATGCGTGCTGTAATTGAAGCAGAACCACTGGCAAAGATTGATTATATTTCCATGGTAGATGCACTGACAATGCAGCCGGTAGAGCGTGTTGACCGGAATGTGCTTGTAGCAATGGCTGTCTACATCGGGAAGACCCGGCTGATCGATAATTTCAGCTACGAGGTGTCATTATGAGCAGACTCTTACATCCGCTTGAAAAATTTGCATCCCTGCTCACAAAATATATCGGACTGATCATTATCTGCTTTTCCGTTCTTGCCTTTTTCTGGCGTGACGGATTTGCGTGGACGACCAATTATACTTCTGTATTTTTGGGTGTTGCCATGTTCGGCATGGGGCTGACTATTCATATGGGAGATTTTAAAGTTGTCTTTACCAGACCGAAAGAAGTGATCCTTGGTTTTATTGCTCAATATACACTTATGCCGGTCATTGCCTGGCTTCTCGCAACGGCATTTCACCTTCCGGCTGATCTTGCACTGGGAGTGATTCTGGTTGGCTGCTGCCCGGGTGGAACTGCAAGTAATGTCATCACTTATATTGCCGGTGGTGACGTTGCTCTCTCAGTCGGGATGACCATTGCCTCCACGCTTGCCGCACCGCTGATGACACCGCTGCTGGTATACCTCCTTGCCGGTGCATGGGTGGAAGTTTCCTTCTTCAGTATGGTAATTTCGGTGGTAAAGGTCGTTCTGATCCCGGTACTCCTGGGCATTTTTCTGCGATGGATCATCGGCAGGCAGATTGAAAAAATTTCCGGCATTCTGCCTCTTATTTCCGTTGTATCGATCGTCATGATCATCAGCGGCATCGTAGCTGTCAATGCAGAAAAGATCCTGACATCCGGTTTTGCGGTTCTCGGAATTGTAATTCTTCACAATCTTGCAGGCATGGGGCTTGGACTTGGAGCTTCCAGACTTTTTCGTGTGGAATATACAAAAGCTACTGCCATTGCGATCGAAGTCGGGATGCAGAACAGCGGTCTTGCGATCACACTTGCCACTGCCAATTTTGCAGCCAATCCATTTGCAACGCTCCCGGGAGCAATCTTCAGCGTATGGCATAATATTTCCGGATCTGTTTTCGCAAGTATACGTCGTAATGGATATCACCAGGAAAACGCCCCGGAAACTCGGAGCGTCTTAAGCGAAACTTCTTCATAAATATAGAACCTGGTTTTTCACACCCCCGCTGTATTTGCAAAGAGTTTTTCACCAAATTCACCCCTGCTCTGTGGAATTTCTGTCTTTTCCACAAAGCAGGGGTGTTTACATCGAATCATTCACCAATATTCTGATCGGTGCGTTTTGCCCTCAATGGTTTCATTCAAACCGCAGATGTCCGACTTTTTCTTTCGCTGTCAGACGCTCTTCCTCTTCTTCCGGGATCGACACATACATTTTGAATATCTTCTTTTCACGATCGGGATCAAATTGTGGATCGATAATACGTTCCTTCATTGACTGAGATCGGATTGGATACACCGTTCGTTCCAGTAGTCAACGTTCCTACTTTTACTTTTGTAGTACAGGCCGAGTTGGAATATACCCCATAGACTGCATTTCCAAGACTGTAGCAGCTATTATTGTCCGTCATTGCTGTATTAGCCGATGTCTTCAGATACATGGTTCCGGTTGGTGCGTACGTCCAATATCCTAAATGCTGGGTATTTGAACCCGTACTTACCGCATAGGCTTTAAAGGAGGATGGTACGGAAGCCTTATGTGCTTCGACAAAGTTATAAAAAGCTGTAAATCCGGTACTCTGTGCATTTCCACTGGTTGCACTTGAAAACGGAGACTGTCCACTGTAGTAGTAGCTGCTCAGTGTGGCCGTGACCAGAACGGCCTGAGAGGTGCTGCTGAAATTATACTGTGCTGCAGCCGGTCCAGTGTAGCCATAATACATGGCAGCTTTTACTCCGGAATTTGTAATCTCGGTTGGTGTTCCCGTTGCCGTCCCTGCTGGTGGGGTTGTCTTTGCGTACTCCAAGCAAAAGGCCAGCTTTCCGTCTACCGCAAACTCTGCAGAGGAAATATTGTTGTAAGTAATTTTGTTATAAAGAGTTACGGCTCTTGACATTTTAGGATTCGTAATACTGTTGCGAATCAATGGCACTACACCACTTTCTGTTAATTCCAGATCACTCTTTCCGGCAAAGTAGCCATCATCCAGCCATCCCTCTTCATCCAGCCAGTCTTCCATGCCTAATGCCTTTGCAAGCTGTAACCGTTGTTGGTATTCCTTCTCATCCGGAAGTTCCCATTCTTCTGTCTGCGTTACCTCCTGCTTTGGTTCTTCCGTTTCTTCGGCAGCCTGCTCTTTTTCTTTCAGGATTACCTGCAGCAAGCTGTCTTTTTCCGGCATGGAAAAGGCAACGGTTCCATCGGCAAGATCCATCTGCTCCTTGTTGACACGGACTTCCTTTACCTCCTTTCCGTCCGCAGGAGTAATGCTTGCTGCTACCTCACTTCGCACTTCAATCTGATAAGTTGATGCAGTCTTCTGCTCAACATGATCACCTTTTACGGTTACTGTACTATCTTCTGCATCTACGGTCAGAAGATAGGTACTCTTTGCTTCTTCCGGCTGTTGATCTGCCGTAGTTTCTTCGGCAAAGCCAGTCACATTGCTGGTCAGGATCAGCATCCCTGCCAGGAAGAAAGCGGTTAGTCTTTTTCCTACTTTCATGACTTTTTCCTTTCTTTTTTTGTATTTAGGGTATGAAAAAAAGACTCTGCATCTGCAAAGTCTTTCCCTAGCTTATTTCTCTATTTTCTTTTCTGCTTTTTCATTTTGTCGCTCCACATCCACTACATTTATATCCAGTAGTAACAGCCTCTGTCCATGCTGCGGAATCCTGCACCCATTTCTGTTCATTATGACCAGTTGCTTCATGGTGGATTGTTCCAGTCTTTACTGGAAGTACGGAATAGCCGTAAATACAATCTGTATTTAAACTATGATGTTCCCACTGATTGTCATTGTCAAATACTGCCCCACATCCACAAATCACCTTTGTTGCATAAACATCTTCATCCCAAGCTGCGGAATCCTGCACCCACTTATTTTCGTAGTGTCCCGTTGCTTCATGGTACACACTTTTTGTTTGGGCTACCCAGGTATGTGTATGCTGCGGCTTACTCTGACTGCTACTGGAAGAACTGGATCCGTTGGATTTTGTTTCGGTCTTCTTTGTACTGGAATTGCTGGATGACTTATTGGAAGAAGCTTTCGCTTCATCTTTTTTGGTTGTAGCCGTAGCTGATGCAGTACTGGTTTTCTTGGTATCATCCTTTTTTTCTGTCTTTTCTTCTTTTTTTGCCTCTTCTTTTGTTTCTTTTTTCTCTTCAGATGCATCCTCTTTCGCAGCATCCTCTTTTTTTACTTCCGCATCAGAACTTTTTTCCTCTTTTACAGTGTCTTTTTTTTCATCTGTTACAGATGCTTCCTGTTCCTTCTGATCTGATCCATTTCCCGAACCGCTGAATGCGACTCCACAGCCGATCAGGACCAGGACAAGAAGAAACAATCCGATACTTGCTGCTTTCTTATGTTCTTTGAACCATTTCATAGCCTTTCCCTTTCTACTTTTTTTAAAAGTATGAGTCCCGTTAATTAGAGTATAGTAGATTTCTGGCAAAAAGCAAGCTTACATTTTCTCAAGATTGCGTAAATTTACCTTCGGAAATAATGGTGTAGAGTCCACCCACGATGCTCTGATAAAATATCAGGCAATGACTTTTGGATTTAATATAACTCTTTTTTGTATTCGAAGCAAGCCCAGTTTTTCTTCTGGGCAGACTCCGGCTTATTCCTCTTGGCTGTGCTTTTGACCAGATACTTTCATCTGTCAAGGATGCCCTGCACCACTTGTGGCTTCGTCCTTGACAGATGAAAGTATCTGGTCTTCTTTGTAATCAAGAGGAACAAACCTCTTGATTACATTCCATGTGCACTGTCTATAATCCCCATATATGTGCATTAAAGTTCACGATCTTTTTATTTTGTAGCGACATGCTATGACTAATGTACTCTGTATATTTCCCAAGTTCTCCATGTCTGTTTTTTTCTGACTGGATCATCTGAGCGCTGCTCAGAACATCATATTCGGCTCCTGCAGCTTTCTGTAAATCTCTTTTTTGATATCTTACCAGTTCTAGCATATCTCCTCCATTGAGCTCATATGCTCTAAGTTTTGCCATTTTTGTTGCGCCTGTAATACTCCAGCCCATTGGTCTTGAACTCATTCTGTTGGATAATACATGACTCACATGCCCTTCGGTGCTGCTTCCTTTTACCCTGTTCTGATGTCTCAAACGTAGCTTAGCAGCTGTCCAGTTCGACAGAATATATTCCCTGCCAGTAGCAATTCGTTTTAATCCTGTTTCATCAACCAGACAATCTTCCAATCGATCAACGATTTCCTCAAAGTCCTGTTTTGTTTTACTTCTAATCGCTGCACGAAGTTCATCTAGTATAATCCACGCAAATTAGAAGCCTGTTTCAAATTAGCATTTTATGCTAATTCTGGATAGACTTTCTCTTTCGTGAAATTGTTTTTGGTGCTTTTTTGTTTTTGTTTTCTGCTGAAGCAGCTTTTGCATTTACAACCTCATACACTATGGAATCAATATCTTCTTGAGAAAGATCGATGGTATCCATTTTATATGTCCATTTGTAGGGCACAGGTTCTTTGTTGATTTCATCAAAGTATCTGTAGATTCTATCTTCGAGTTCTTTCTTGCTTTCCACACGGATTCCACCCAGCATCTGCTTTGTCATTTTACTGAAAAAACCTTCAATCATGTTTAACCAGGAACCATGTTTGGGTGTAAATACAAACTCAAAACGTCCAGAAACCGTATTCAGATATTCCTGGGTTTCTTTGGAGGTATGTGCAGAGTGATTATCCAGAATAATCCGAATCATATCGCTCTTTGGATATTTTTCATCAAGTTTCTTTAGAAAAGTCACAAAGTCAGAACTTTTATGAGTTTCACTTACTAATGGAATTGCTTCTCCTGAGAGCAAATCAATCGCTGCAAGCAGGGAGAGGGTTCCCAGCCTGACATACTCATAATCTCGCTGATAGCCATTGCTTTTATCTGTATTCGGAATCGGTGGACGGTCTTCACCTGTGGTAGCAATTGCCTGAATTCCTGGCTTTTCATCATAAGACAGGGTATGTACGGCATCTTTCTCAAAGGGAATCAGTTTTCCATCCTTGTCAAACTGCATTTCAATCTGCTTGTAGATAACAAGGACATCATGCATTTTTGCATCAAACTCAGGATCCCGTCTTTCGCAGTAATAGGACACCTGAAACGGTTTGATCCTTGCATTGCTCAGAATTTTCCGAAGCGTTGTTTCAGCTACTGTTGCCATACGAGGATGTCCTTCCGTTTCTGCTATAGAGTTGATGAATTTCCTGAAACTCATGGGATACCAGAATTCAGCAGAATAGCCGTAATCCTTCGGTTTTTGGCAGGCTTTACTGATTACCCAGGTGATATCGTCATCGGTAATTTCCGCTTTCCTTCCACGGCCTTTGTTATCACGTAAAGAAGCTTCAACACCGTTCTCTTTAAATT
>OIXH01000879.1_pt1 | contig 35915 bp, 51 predicted proteins | sample 1587741 | NCBI WGS metagenome assembly OIXH01 (sample SAMEA3888916, study PRJEB22519) | human gut metagenome | biome: human gut; feature: human-associated habitat; material: faeces | place: Denmark | collected 2011 | reverse complement strand
CTGTCCACGCTCTGGCAGATTTCGAATATTTCTTTTTCGTCCATAGGCATTTCTCCTCTCAAATTTTGCGCAAAAAAATACCAACCATCGAATATTGACGGTTGGTATTGAATAATTATTTTCGCATTACTTCCTCAAGCTCTTTTACTTTTCTATCATATGCCTTTGATGCCCACTCTATAATTTGTTGTTTATATTTTTTGTCATACAGCTCTCCATCTAAAAACTCCCCACTCTTAATAGAATCTTCCTGCTTTATTAAATAATTATAAGCATTTTCTAAATAAAAATTTTTCCCTTTAATATTTCTTTGTCTTACATCCATTGCGCCTATCCAATACCCCTTCCTCGCTGCAAGAAAGGGACAGCACGTTTGTCTAATAAATTCTCTTATTTCTTTGCTCGTCATATAATTTTCCTCACCTCTTTGTAATAAGAAAATTATACCTCTCCAACCGTCAATATTCAATTATCAATGTACTACAAATTCAATTATCTAATATTCAGCCAAAGCACTTGATACTATGCCGGCAAAATTGTCTACTATTAATTCTCCATTTATCATTTTTTCAAAAGGAACCCGGCGCGCCTTTTATCCGGATAGGTTCCGGCTCCTTTCTTGAATTTTCTCTCTAAACAAACTATAATAATGTTGTATCTATGCCAACAACCTTTATACTTGTGACATTTTTATCCTGTTGCTCCGTCATGTGGTCAAACAACCTAAAAAATAACTGTAGTTTCAGATTCATTTTTTCAGGAGGTACACTTGTGACAATACTTTCATTCTTACAAAACGTTTCGGCGGGTGCAGGCGAGCGCGGGTTTTGCATTTGGAACCAATGAAACAGGAGCAAGGCTCAAGTATAAGTTTGGGCGCCGAGGGGTTCAAATCCCCTCAAACCCGCTATTTCATAAAATCTTTCAAACTCATCTGCCCCTTACAGTTACCACCGATTGTAGAAGGTTCCCAGCCAACTCCTATATAGTCCAGCACCTTCGCCCACCCATAGTCATTTCCATCCTTATCCTTGCATAAGTGAAACATCAGATAATCCCACTCTTTCGGATTGCTCTCATGCAGTAAATCAAACCTGTGTGGTCGCTTCTCCATATGGATTCCGAACCCGCACATACTGCATCCAGTACGCTGTGCCTTGGTGGTGTAAAGCGTTCCATCTGGTTTTTTCTCAATTGTTCCGTATATCTCCGGAATGATGCTTTCAGGCATTTCAAAACATTCCGAAATCCGCCCTTCTTTCAACAGCCTTTCGTGGTATCGCTCTCTCAATCCGTTTTTCCATAGCTCGTCCATCTCTAATGCAAGTTTCAAAATATCCTGCCTGCCAAAGATAGCAAATGGTGCTGACCGAATGGTCGATGCTCCAAAATAGTTACATCCATTCATCCGCAGGCTCTTGGCACGTCTGCCACCTTCGGATGCCATCAATCCCAGATATGGCACGCTGTTATGCTTCTTCCCCCAATCATCACAATTTTTTTCTTTGAGATAATAGCAGCACTTGGATGACACGAGAAAATCCGGTTTCTGGAAATTGCATCCTTCATTCTCGTTCTCATATCCGCCGAACAGCTCAAGCCACCTCTGTTTTAACTGCATCTTGGAGTTTTTCTGCCACCCACCATATGCTCCCGTCTCTCCGGTAATAATCGCATGGCGCACGGTCTTGTTTTTCTCTGTAGGATTCTGGAGCAGTTCTATCTTCCCGGCAATCTCTTTAGATATGACCGGAAATCCAAATTCCTGTATCACTTTTGCTTTCGTCCAATAGGTGCCATCATCTCGTTTCAGTGGCGGTACATTGATGATTCCAAGCGCCTTATGTACTATCTGGATGCTTTTATCTTCCAGTGTAGACGCACTCACCCCCGGCGCATTTATATGGCAAACTTCGTGCAAAAACAGATATAAGACAATGCTATCCAACCCGCCAACAGATACATGATAATTCAATTCTCTTCCGTCACACTCATTTGCAAATTCCTCTGCTCTTATCTGCGCGTATCTTCTCTTAAATTCATACGGCTGTTTTTCTTTCTGCATGAAAGATGCTATCTTTCCATATGTTCCAAGCCGTTCCATTCTTTCCTGTACTGATTCCATTTCTGTTATGGAGTAAAGACGTCTTTATCGCTGCAGCAAACCTCTTACTCCTTTCACACATTTTTCAAATTTGCGTCATACCTTTTTCACAACCGCCAGCTATAGTAATAACTGTCAAAAGGAAATAACCTTTTTACATAGATTCTTTTTCATAACTCAGCCAGCAGGATTCCCCCTCTTGCTGGCTCCTCCTTTTTCCGGGGTTTCTCCTAAGATTCTATCCAGACAATCGTTCCAGCCCTCCCGGTGCAGTGTTCTGTTAATGCTCTCATAACCGGATTCCAGCTCTGGTATCTTCTCCGGCAGTTCCCGGAGCGGACATTTTTCATGCCGTTTCTCGGTGAAAGTATTCTGTGACAACCTTGATGCTCCATTGTTAAACACATTCATAAGCTGACACTTCTTAATGCCCTGAAATTCATACAGAAATTTACATTTACTGCACGATTCCGGCATATCCATAACCAATACTGCTTTAGGCATATCTCACACTCCTTTCGTCAACTTATGTATTGCATCATTCCAAGCATATGGGGATTCCGCCGGTTTCTCGCACCGCTCAAATTCGATAACCCATACCCACGGATTTGCATCCCAGCCGTAGCGGTCAAGGTCGGATTTCTTGATGGTGCTGTTCCATAATTCCCTACCAAACAACTCTCCCATAGTCATGTCGCAATATTTAATACTGCTCGTACATGGACCATCTAAATCGCAAGTATGTCCATCTGCTGATACTCTGGTTAAGCATGGCGGTTTAAATCTAAATCCTTCATCCCACACTCCATCCTCGTCAATCTCCTGTAACCGCTCCACCCTCACATTCGTAACCTTAAGCCAGATACGTGCCGCTTCTTTTGGCATATGAATGGATGGTTTCCACTTCGTAACATCGGCTATATCATCTTTCTGCCAATCTTCGTAGTAATAGTATCCGTTCGGTGCCTTTTTCCATGTTTCGCGCACATACAGGATATCACCCGGCTGATACGGTGGATTACATAGTTTGCTTATAATCTGTTTATCCTCTACCTCTGGATGTTCCTTATGATATTGACTGTTGAGAACGGCTTCGACATCATGTTTAACCAACCGCCGAGTACAACTCTTTCTCTCATCAAGAATTGCTCGAACCATCTCGGTATTGAATAAAATCGGTTTAATCGGCATCTGGCACACCTGCCTTTCTTCTCGTTTCCGCCCTATGCTTTGCATCATATCTGTTATGGCATTTCTGACACAATGCTCTAAGATTGCTATAATCACAGTTTTCCGGCATATGGTCTAAATGTGCTATTGTCAGAACCACTTTTGCCCCATTCTCACGAATAGCATAATTTTCGATTCCACAAAACTCGCATTTATTGTCTGCCCGTTTAAGGATATCTTTTCGTATCTCTTTCCAGTTTGCCGGATATCTTTTCCGGTTTTCTGGTTTAATCGGCATCTACTCCACCGCCTTTCACGATCTCGATAGCTCTTACGTATGCTTCAAATCTTCCCTGACTTCTTCCATCATCATAAATCTGTTCACCATCTCCGCATCCGTCCTCGTCGCAATCATCCTGTCTGTCCTGCTCTGCTTTCTTCAATTTTTCCAACTGCTCCACAACCTTGTCCGGGTCGTAGGCGGTCGGCTGGTAAGATAAATCAAACAACATTTGTTCTTTTATGTCTTCTGCTTTCTCGATATCTGCATATTTCTTCCGGATGAATCCTTCAAATTTATCCGCATCAATCAGTCTCATCGTTCGCCCTCCTGTTCCATGCTTTTACAGCTTTATTTTTGCATCTCTCAATGCTTTCCAACGAGTTATCTTCATCGTTGGTGTCAGGACAATATCCAACAGTTCTTGCCACACAATTTCCATCTTTGCATTGACACCAGATAGTGAAGCCATAGCTTTTATTAACCGCTTTAATTACTGCTTCTCCGCCGCAAAACGGGCATGGCTTAAGTTCTTCGCTCATTTGCTCACTCTCCTTCTTCCAACGCATTGTATAAGCATAAGTATGTTTCAAAATCACCCGGATTCATCTTGTCCGCAAGGAAATCCAAGAAATCCTTATTCCACAAGCACTCTTCCGGTGTGCCGATTGCCTTGTACTCTTCCCATGCCTTAGCATCCTCGTAGGTAAGGATTTTAGCATTGACCGGTTCTTCTACCACAGTCTCAATAGAGAACTCTGGGCCGAATATATCCGTAAGGTGCTTTTCCAACAACTGGTACTGTGTCAGCGCCTTAAGTGTCATATCTAATGCTTCATCATCTCCGCACACCGGAACCAATTTGAGATATTTTCGTATAATTTCAATTACTTTACTCTCCGTCATGGCTACTCCTTTCATCTATTTCCATTTTGGAAACAATTCACTCCAACAGTTCCGGATTGTCAACAACTTCCATTTCGCATGTCTTTACATATTCCTCTGTAAGTGGCATTGGAAAGCAGAACGGCTCACACTTGCTTAGCGCATCTGTTGGAACAACCTCATAATGCCAACCAATAACACGGTCAATAACTTCCAGTGTTTCTGCGTTGATTACATTAAATTCTCCAAAAACGGCTTTCACAAGGTCGGCTGAACTTCCATGACACATCAGAATGTCATTCTCCCAAATCAGCCTTCCGTTCTTATCCTCACGTCCGGTACACCGACAGATGGTGGATGGGTCTACCTGCACGGCATCCAAATCGTGAGGAGTACCATCTTCATTAGTCCCAACCACATACCCGATAAAATATTTAGAGTAGTCCTTCTCGTCTACAATCAGATACCCTTCCACCCATTCGCCGTTATCAACCCGCTTGCCGCGGCATAAATATCTATTCTCCATCACTTTCTCCTTTCTCCGGATATACAAGTTTCAAATCATATCCGCTTGTAATAAATTTCAATGTCAATTCGTGATTAACTGCGTTTCCGAGTTTATCATAAATCCAGTACATATCCTCTTGCGTGAATTGTGTTCCGAGATATTCATTGTATCCAGAAAGAAGTGCTTCTCTCCATTCTTTATTTCTTTTCTCTTGGCGGTAAGGTTCTCCCTTTGCAATTGGTCTGGAACACCACTCTAAAAGTTTACAGATAATATCTTTCTGTGTATTACAGTCTTTTGCTGTAAAATACACATTCCCTTTGTCTGATAAAATAAGTTCTCCAAATTGAGTAATATAACTCTTCGGAAAGCATTGCATCACATTGAAAATTTCATTAAGCATCCTTTTCCTCCATTTCTACCAGCTTGGCTTCTGCTTCCTCTCTGGCGAGAAAAATTGTTTCTCCTATCGCCGATACAGTTACTTTGTTTTTGCACTTTTTTGTATCATTCGTAATTGTAGAAATCAGCAAATTCCTATAAAAATCCACAGACACTTCCGTAACTGTCGCTTCATAAATTCCATACAGAAGTTTCTTCTCTTTTCTATTCATTCCGCTAATCATTATCTGCCAAACTGTATCTCCTACCTTGCACGGCAATCGCACAAACAATCCCTGTTCCTCGGCATCCTCGTAGGCGGCGAGCTTATCAATTAACTGCTGATTTTTTACCTGAATGTCTTTTCGTTCATATCCGGTACTGGTTTTCTCTGTTAATCTCTCCATGCTATCCCTCACTCTCTCAAAATTTAATGTCCACTCCGCACCATGCAGAACAGCATTTCCGTCATAGACTTTTTTCTGCTCCCCACGATGCAGGGCTTAATTATTTCCAATCTCCACGGTACATCATCCGATACCTGTGTCGGTTCTTCAAATTCCTGATATTTATCCCGCATCCACGGCACAGCCACCATAATCCCGAAATTCTTGGAAGATTCTGTATTTGTTTTGAGAAGATGTCTTTCAAAAGTTCCATCCCTCAAGTCTGATAGAATGTCTTTATAGCACTGCATCGTGGTTACTATGTAATTTTTCTCACCATAGAAGTTCAGACCATTTCCACTGTATACATCCTCTTTACAGCTTTTAATTTCGTAGCAAATGAATATTCCCTTTTCCAAGCTAGATACGGAACACTGGTTTGGCGGCTCGAACTGCATGAAATCTACTCTTCCACCCTTCCCGGCAGTTGTGAACGCGTCAATGCTAACCTCACTCGCCCAGTATTTACCCATACCGCTAAATCGGCTACTTACAAGCAGTTCTCCGAGAAACCTTGTTGTTTCTACTCTGTTCATGCTATTCCTCGCTTTCTTCTCGTAACCATTTAAGCCATCCTTTTTTATTCCAAGTGCTTCCACCAAGAACATCTTTTGTCACAGTGTTGAACCATTCTGCCAGTTCCTCATCCGTCATGCTCCGGATTCGGTCTGCATTGGTCCTGGCTTTATAATGCTCACAGTTGCGCTCCATGTCTAAATGTGGGCTGTCGTTAATCTTCGGACACCACTTGCCGACAATTACATCATTTTTATCTGATAGGTTATATAAGTTATTGCAATTCTTACACTTCGGCATCTTTATCCTCTCTTTCCTTGTATGGCTCCGGTAATGGCATCCATGCGATTACTCTCGACATTGAACTGCTGCCATACCAAAAGCCGTTTGAATGGTATGCACGGCTAACATTTCTCGCCCCCTTTTCCGTCTTGCACGTTACAAGCACCATCTCATCATCTTCCGGCAGCCTCTCGATTACCGGAATCCACTTCCTAAACTCCGGCTTCATCGCTACTGTTATCATGCATTCAATCATGACTTTCCTCACTTTCTACCAGTTTTGCACATTTCCAATTGGTCATGCGTGTACCATCGCTCCAAGAGGTTCTACCATCGCTCCATGCATACACAACACCATTTTCAAACTTAGCGAAATATCTACGAACAAAACAAGTATCGCCGCTATCTTTGACCAAAATCGGTGTATCCACCGGAACCTTACTCCAATCGACTGACGGTTCAACGTATTCGCTGTTTGCCCAATGTTTAAAACGTTTAGTACAGTTACCGTGTAAAACGCACGTATCACATGGTGTTTCAGTGCATCTTATCGGCTTTCCATCAACAACAGCCACGTCCTCTCCATCACACACAATGTCTAAAATCTCTGTTGCAAATTTCTCTCTATTCAGCATTTTTCCTGCTCCTCTCCGCAAATCCTAAGAAATGCTATAATCTCCTCATGTTCCTTCGCCAGCGGCGCTATCTGCTTCTCAAGTGGTGCCATCTGCTTTTCCAGTTCATCCACCCGCGCTAACAGAATCGTTGATACCGCTTTCGGAACAATTACCCTTACCGGCTTCTGCGGTGCTTTCATCTCTCCGTGTTTCACAAGTATCTTGATAACTCCTTCCCTGTCCATGCCGTAAATCTGGTCAGCTATGATATCTATCTGCTTTTCCTTGTCCTTCGCCAATCTATATTCCCGGCAAATCTCTCCCTCTGTCATTCTCCATCTCCCTCATCTGCTTCAATTTCTCCATGTATTGAAGCTGGTACGGTTTTTCTCGAAAACGTTTCAGCGCTTCCGGGTCCGTATGCTTCGGCTGCCGCAACTCACGCTCCCGGATTTCATTCAAAACATTACGGCGCGTCTTACTGTCTCTGTGCATAACATCATCCTTTCTCTGCCCCTAGCAGTGCCCGCTCCATAGCGTCATAGTCATACTGGCGCTGGTCAAAGTTGGTGAAACTATTTTTCTTCCCCTGCGGCTTATCTGTTCGCGCACTATTTTGTGACCTTGATAACCAGGAATTTAAAAACCTTTTTGCACCGTTTCGCGTCTTCCTGTTCTTAGGATTGGACAAGCACCATGCTTCGATATTCCTCAGTTCCTGCCTAACGTCAATCCCCGGATAGAGCTGCTGGTATATAACCACGTCGTTCTCCGACACTGCGTATTCTGTGGAATCGTTCAAGAGGAATTTTCCGGCACAAGGCGATTCATCGTCCGGTGCAAAACTCTGTTTTTCTTTGTCTTTTACTTTCTCTTTTTCTTTATCTTTCTCTTTAGGTTCGTGTTTGGTTTCGGTTTGGTTATCGTTTGGTTCTGCTTTGGTTTCGGTTTGGTTATCGTTTGGTTCTGCTTCGGTTTCGGTTTGGTTACTGTTTGGTTTTCTTCCGCCCTTAGAACCGTTCTCATAACGCTTGTTATTTTTATCTATCTGGGGCTTTGCCATGATAAAAATTGCTTTCGCCACCCCAGACGCTTCTATTTCCGTGCTGTTAAGCCCGTACTCCATAATTGCTTCCACGGACTTCTTGAAATCTTCCGGCGGTAAATCCTTCACGGCTTCATAAAAACTTCTATAGAAAACAATTCCGTCTCTCAATCCGCCATCACCCCGTTTCCAAGTCCTTAAGTAAGTCCTTCAGCTTCATTTCTGCCTGTCCCGGTGTAAGCTCGGTTATTGTTACTTCAATCCTCGGATTCTCCTTGTCAACCGTCACATCGTGGTAAAAATGGGGGATACACCTCCGGTTGTCTTCTTGCAGTACAGCCGTTTTTGTAAGACTGTCCTGGATAAACTTTGTTGCACATGACAGGATGTTATCTCCATCCCGCCGGTTATCCTTTTCATAGAAATGGTAGTAAATCAATACCGGTCTTTCGATATGTACCCCTCTAAGCTGTTGTCTGATGCACCAGATAACCTGTGCTTCATTGTCTTTTTTTACCTTTCCGCCTTTATGAGGATTCGTTCTATTGGCTGCCGTATAGCTATTCAGCCCATCCAGCCGCCCCGGTATTACCAGTGAATATTCCAACCTCTCTCCTCCTCTCAAATGCAAGTTTCATGGCAAGACGCTTTGACTGAATTGCTCTTGCTCGGTGCAATTCCTGTGCCAAATACTCATTCAGTTCCTTTTCATCAACCAAATCTCCAGGAATCGGTCGATAATATCCGCCGCCCACGTTGATAATGCAATCTCCGTTTCTATTGGCATCCTCTATACTCTTTCTAAGCACCCTATCTTCGTATGAATTTGCGGGGCGCTGTAGTGGCTCTGTATGTCCGTAGGGAATATCATTTATTGTTTTCATATGCCCCCTTTCTCCCGGTGCCGTAGCACCAGGAAATAAACTCATGGCTTTCAATCTGTGATATATTATGAAATCCGCATGATAGTTTCTTTCGCCCGCAGGCGGGTGTTTCAACCCTATAAATAACTTTTTCCGTATCTCTTCCGGAATGCATCCCTGGCATCATCCTCGCTCACATCTTCATGTTCTGCGATATAATGTTTTTCCCACGCAAGCTGACCGATGATGTGCATCAGCACGCTCATTTCCTTATTACAGTGCACGCTCATTTTTCCTTCATGATGCTCATAGGATAACGGCACCCACAGACCATCTTCGTCCGATAACCGGCGGTTCGCTGTTCCCTCAAAGATATGATGCCTGTGCACGTTCGGCGTGCCGTCGATTATGTCATACCCGGCATACCTCATATCAACAACGATAGAATCTTTCATCTACACCTCCCCAATCAATTCGCTTGACCAGATAGGATTCTGCAACACCTTCGTATATTTACAGTAATCGCAATGTTCGCAGCGCAGTGGGTTCACCTCTCCTGCCTTTAATGCAAGGATGCTCGGCACATTATGCTCAACCTCTGTAAGTGCTTCATCCAAAAGGCTCTGCTCTACCGCAATGACCTGTATATCAGCTTCCTTTTCCTTTGACACGGCGGCGATAAAGAATGGAAGTTTCTTTCCAGTGTTAATCTCCACAACCTTCTGATATACCGCTCCCTGAATGTAATAGCCCCATTCTGACAGGAAATTCAAATGTCCGGTATCTGGATGGTAAAACTCTTTTGTGATGCTCTGGCAGGTCTTTAAGTCCACAATGCACTTTCCCGGATGGTAACTGTCAATCTTGATTTTCCATTTTGCACCGAACATATCCGCTGTCATAATGACCTGCTTCTCTCCGCTCATATACTGCATAAACAGCGCATCACGTTCACATCTGTTAATCATTTCATTGGCTTTTATATACTTAGCCATAAGCGTTCCATCTTTCTTAAACATACAAGGGTGCTGCGCTTTGAATAAATCAAGCGTCCCCTCGAAATGTGCATCTACATAGGAACCCACCATAAGGGCGTCTGAATCTTCCATGTCCTCCACCCATGTGCCATTTAATTTTGCAAGGGCATATTCCTCACACCCCGGCTTGCCATATGTACCCATGAAGTCCTTATACTGGCTGACAGATAAATACTCCTCGTTGGCTTCACGGCTGTAATAATTTTCACTCGTCAATAACATTATCAAATACCTCCGATGCTTCCTTCATAGTCTGTGAATCTGCAAATGGATCCGGTACTGCTGACACAGGCGCTTTTGTAATATCTTCCGCCTCTCCCTCAACTGAATACCCCATAAGCGAATTTGGGATATGCACTCTTGCAAAAAATGCAGATGCGCGGTACGCAAGCATGAGTTCCGGCATGGTTTTCCATTTACTTCCGTTCTTTCCATACCATCCCTCATCTTTTGCCATCTGAATAGTCACCTCGGCACCATTTACGGTTTCCCCAGTATCTACCTTTTCAGCAGTTAAAAAACATCCCCAAGAATCCGTGTTACGTTCGCCGGTGTATACATGATGAACATTCTTAAATTTTCCACTTGCCATAATCATTGATGTGCAAGCCTGTCCGCTCCACTGCGGTTTCCCCTGTACTACATAAAGATTCTGCATTACCATCATCGGGCTAACACCCATTCGATTAGCCATATCAACAGCAATCGTGCAGTCCATTGGTTTTCCCTGATACGCTTGTGGTACGAGGGAAGATGATGCAAACATCTTCCCGATATTAAATAAACTCTGAAACGCTTCCGGGTCAGAAAAAACATTTGTTGATAACTGGCTGCTCTGCTCCGCTGTCATAATCTCTGTGTTTTCCATATTCCATCCTCCTACAGCTCAACTACTGTCATATCTTCATCATCCGTTGTTCTGGTAGCGATAAACTGCAATCCCTTTTCCTTGCATTTTCTATAGAGCTTTTCCCTCAAGTCGGTTGCCAGTTTCTCTACTCCATCAATCAAAATGATGTTCAGTCCGTTTGGATTCTGCAACGCAACATCAATGCACAAATCCAGCTTTTCTCCCTCTGAAAGGTTGCTTACCGGAAGTCCGTTAATCAGTGGAATGCCATTTTCTACTGTCAGACCGTCAATCGGAATCGTGCAGTTCGCAAGAATTTCTCCCGGAAGAGTTCTGGCTTTCTCAATCTTATCTGTAAGCTGCTGTGATTCATTCTGCATTTCTGCAATTTCTTCCTGATGCCGGAGCATCCGTTTATATTCGTTGATATGAGACTGCATATTTTCAATCTCCCGCGCCTGTTCCTGCAATGCCGTAACGTCTCCCGGCTCCTTATCCATGTATTCCACATACTCAGCGACTTCGGCATCATACTTTGCCACATTTGCCTTATAGGTCTGCTCAATCACTTCCAGCTTGTCCTGCTTCTTAGATGCAAGCTGTTCTTTCTCTTTCTGGTACTCCCGAATCTGCTCTTCTAACGATGCAATTGATTTCTCAATCTGGTTCGCGCGGTTGGTAATTTCACGCTCAAGTGCTGTAATGTCGATTTCACGGTCAGCATCAAATTTTCTAATCTTGCTCTCACGGCTGTCTCTCAACATCTTTGCTCTTTCAATAAGCTGATTTTCTTTCTGAATCCGCTCAATCTGGCGGTAAATATCACCAACACTGGCATTTTCCCACTTTTCAATGTCATATCCAGGCGGGATGCTTGCAGCAAGTTCCTCGACAAATGCTTTCTTGTTACGAATATCGCGGTCAATATTTCTGCGATTCTGGTAATAATCCCCGTTTTCTGACTGAATATCATTCAGCACGCAAAGAATGTTCTGGTCATAGGAAACCCATGCCGGAATCTCCCCGAACCATTCCTTGATTTTGCTCATATCCCACGGATACTCAATCATGTCAAGAATAATGGCGTTCTGCTGCTTCTTATCCATGTTCATGAACTCGATAGGATTCAACTGCAACGGTGTAAAAAGCTCTCGAAGAAATGCCTCCGGACTGCCTACCTCTAAGCCATTTCTCTTTACAGACTTATAATCTGCCTTGTTTGTCCGAGCCTTGCGGTCAATGGAAAGTCCTGTATCAGTCTCAACAATGATTTCTCCCTCTGCCTCGCCGTTATGTACGATATATTCCCGGTTACTCTTATTTGTCAGCGCGTACTTAATAGCATCCAACACGGAACTTTTGCCTGTTCCGTTCTTCCCGGAAAGCTCTACTGACCTGCCATCTGCTTCATATTCCTTGATTCCATAAAGATTTTTGATTTTGATTTTTGTAATATTCACTTCAAAAATTCCTCCATTTCCATCTGTCTATAGTCTGTCGACCGAATCATCCGGTCTAACATTTCCCTGCGGCGCTGCTGTTCTGTCTCACCAGATACGCAGTCCTCACACATATTGTTCTGACCCTCGCCCGGATCCATTGTGCATCCACAGGATTTGCATTGATATTTTCCATACATTGACACAACCTCCATGTCAGTGTTACAATAAACGCAGAAATACTATGTATTTCCACTTGTAATAGCACCTGGCTCGCCAAAGTTCAGGGTGCTATTTTTTTTGCTTCTGTAATCGTCACGGTTGTTCCAACCTCATTCCCATTTACCTGGAAGCTGAATCCATTTTCTGTTGCCTGCTCTACCTCACCGGCAAGGAATAAGCTAACCCGAATCAGTGCCGAAAAGTCTGTTAAGGTTGTCATGTTCTTGACTTTGATGCTTCCCAATGTTCTCACCTCTTTCTTATATACGGCTTGTCCTTCCATGCCGAACCTAATCGGCATCAGCATTTTTGCTTTTTTCCTCCTCACTGTCTTCACCAACTCGTTTGAATGAAAGACTTTTCAACGTAAGTCCTTCCTGTCTGCAATAGATTTCCACGAGAATGGTAAGTATCTTTTCTGCATCCATCTTGCACCCTCCTCCCGTCTATTTACCGGGCATAGCAACAAATCACTCATTCTTTTCTTATGTTGCCGTTCCTTCGATAATAACTACACTGCCAGTCCTTTTTACTCACTCCCTTTCTCTTATTCTTCACTTGTGGTACAATCTCCTTACAGGACGTTGCCGCGTCCGAGTACATAAGAAAGGAGACTATACATGGATAATTTTCTTACTCCCATCTCCATTCGTGACTATAACCATGCTGACTGGAAATACGAAAAAATTCTTGAGCAAATTCATGATTTTGAAGCATCTCTTGATGATGACCATGAAATTGCGCTCCATTTAACATCATTCGGGACATCAGTCACCATGATTGTCACAAGCATCGGTTATCAAAATCCTGATATCCTCTATTTTTATGGTTTAGTAAATGGGAAAAAGTCCCAATTAATTCAACACGTCAGCCAGCTCAATTTCTTACTCACATCTGTTGAACGTGAAGATAAAACTAAACCCGCAAGAAGAATAGGTTTTGCTAATCCCAATGATGCTTCGGACTCGATTTAGAACGCATCTTTTGTCCTTCTATCCAAAGATTGCGAAAAGTTTCTAATTTTTCCTGCTGACTTTGAACCTGCAATTCAAGGTCAGCAATTCTTTTTTCCAATGCATCTGCCTTTCTTCTTGAAATCCACATCGCTTTTCCTCCCTTCTATTGCTTACTGGCATAATCTCATTATTATTGCAATTGAATTTGCTATAACTCCGACAGAATTTAATATGATAGATATTCCAATTATGAAATATCTCACTTTGCTGCTCTTTTCTTCTTTCATCTCTCGCTCTCCCTTCTTATTCTCAAGTTGACTTTAATTCAACTTCTTTTGCAAAAAAAATTTCGTCGCGTTTCTTATTAGATAATCTCAAAATTTTTTGCAACGCGGAAATTTCTGATGCTTTAAATTCCGTTTCATTATTGAGCTTTTTATAAAATCCTTCCCGGGTAATTCCAATCTTTCTTGCTATTGCAGTAATGGTCATTCCAGAATCAGAGATTTCATCACTCAATTTTTTACTATCTGTCAATTTTTTACCTCCCTTCAGGTTGAATGTTATTCAACCTGTAATCATAATACACCGTGGTTGAATATCTGTCAACTATTTTTTATAAAAAACTTAAAAAAAGTTGATTTTCAATCCCCAACATAGTAAAATTACATATAGAAAGGGGGTGACAGTTGTGGTAGATAAAAAGAAAGATTTTCTGAAAATTCTTGGTAATAACATAAAAAAATACCGGGACGATAAAGGACTTTCTCAAGAAGCACTTGCCAACCTTTGCGGGTGGAATACGGACAACGCACGGTCTACTATTTCAAAGATTGAAAAAGGGACTAACGATGTCCCTACATCCAAGTTAAAGATCATAGCAGAAAAACTTGGTGTATCAGTTTGTGATCTAATGGATTGTTCAAATATTCAAGAACAGTCTGAATCTGTTGAACTGGTAAAACAAGTTTATGATGAAGAAACCAAATTTGTGATTTCTTCATTTATTAAACTGGATGCAGTTGACAGAATTAAAGTCATTGAACGAATTAACACATTACTGGATAATGAAAAATATTCTGTCAAAAAAGAATCATCAGGAAGTCAAACGGCATAATATGGGTTGACTTTTCCAAAAGGTAACTGTTGGTAACTGGTAACTGGTAACTGTTGTTTTTCTATACTCTATATTTTACTTTTTTATTTTTACATTAGAATTAGTACATAATCAAAATATAAGAAAATCAATTATCAACAGTTACTAACCGTTACCCTATTGATAATACTGCATTTATAACAGATACTTAAACCGTTACCAACAGTTACAACGGTTACTGAATGAAAGGAAGGTAAAAAATGTTTGGAAAAAAGAAAGAATCAGGAATACCAGTAGGACATTATGAAGGAATTGAAGGGTTTGCGACTGATTACCCTTGCAGAATTGAAGTAAAAGGTGATGTGTTTGAGATCAGAAGAATCAAGCCTGAAACTACCGTCACACTTCCAATGAACAGAATCAAGTCATTTTCAGCAATGGAAGAAGAAAAGTTCATGTTAAAATATCACGGTCAGGCAAAAAACACATCAAAATTAAAAGGTGCAAAGAAGTATTACTTGGTTGTGGAATATGACAAAGGTATGCTTGCCTTTTGGGGAACAGCAATGGAATATGGAAAGTTTCTTGATTTACAGAATAAAGGTGTTGTAGCACCTTCACACATTGAATTATAACTGAACAAAAATGAACCCCAACCGTTGCAGCGGTCAGGGTTCTTATAACTCTATACCAAGGAATAGGATGATATAGGCTATGCAACCCTAATTATATCATCCATTCCTTGAAATTTCAATCAGGAAGGAATGATATACATGGGAAGAAGAAACCCAAACGGTTACGGATGCGTAACCAAACTAAAAGGTCATAGGTCACGCCCTTGGGTTGCCAAGGTGACAATCTATGATGAAGAAGGACACGCCAAACAGTCACCAATAGGTTATGCTGAATCAGAAGAAAAGGCGAACATTCTATTGGCTGAATATAACAACAACCCTTGGGATATTGACCGGGAAAAGGTGACCTTGGTTGTACTTTATCAGCGTTGGTCTGAAATCAAGTTACCAAGGTTAGGAAAATCAAATCAGCAGTCCTTGCGTTCAGCGTTCAAACACTGTTCCAAATACTACGGTGTGAAGTACAGGTCAATGAAATCCTATCAGATGCAAGACTGCATTGACAACTGCGGGTGTGCATACTCTACACAATGGGCGATCAAGAACTTGTTCGGACACCTTGACAGGTTTGCATTTGAAATTGACCTGATAGATAAAATGTATTCGCAAATAACCACCGCCCCACCGATACCTGAAACAACCCGTGAACCGTTCACGCCTGAACAGATTGATGCACTATGGAAAATAAAAAATGACCCTTGGGTGAATACCGTGCTGATTTATATTTATACCGGGTTCAGACTTCAAGAATTGCTTGGGATGAAAACGGAACAGGTGAACATCAAGGAATGGTACTTTGAAGGTGGTATCAAGACCGCTGCCGGAAAGTGCCGTATTGTTCCGATACATGAACGAATCAGACCTTTTGTGAAAGCACTGGTTGATGAAGGTAACAAGTACCTGTTCACTTATCAGGGTAAAAAGTTCAGTCAGGCAAATTACTATAAGTGTTGGGGTGAAGTCATGGAAAAGATAGGTGCAGACAAGACCCCACATGAAGCACGGCACACCTTTGAAACACTTCTTGACAACGCCAAAGGAAACAGGAAATGTATTGATATGTTAATGGGTCATAAGTCAAAGGACGTAGGAAACCGGGTGTATAATCACAAGACAATTCAGCAGTTACGGGAAACCATTGCCCTATTAAAATAATATTTTTTACACTGAACCAGTAACAAATTAGAAACAAAAAAGGCGGTAAACCCTGTATTTTCAAGGATTTACCGCCTTAGTTTCTGTATTATATCATATATGCAGAAAAAATGATAATATATATATTTGGTATATTTTGATTTATAATTATGAAAGTATATTTGTACACATTTGAAAGGCAGAGAAGTAATAATGGCAGAGGAAGTTAGAGATTATATAGAAAAAATATTTGCAAAGAATCCACTCAAAATTGTAGTGAGCAAGGCAGTGTCGAAAGATGTCAGATACCGCAAAATTACGGTGGTACGCAAGGAAAAGGGATATCAGATAGAGAGACTTACACAAAAGCAGGCGTTCCATGAGAATGTATCTGCGTGGGATGAGCAGAAGCTTATAGATATGTGTGCGGGATGGCTCGGAACCGGATACGGACAGCTCAATGCATGGACAGACGGGGAGGAATGTTCTGTCATGGTATCTAAAAAGGGTACGGCATCAATGGTGTGTAAGCGCACAACACAGTTCAACCCACAGAAGATTGCAGCGGGACATAACAGGAAGAAGGAATACATTTTTAATGAGGGCGATATAATCGAGCCGATGATAGATATGGGTATTCTGACATCTGAGGGAAAGGTTGTCCGTACCATGTATGACAAGTTCAAGCAGATTAACAGATTTGCACAGATTATAGATGATGTCATTAAGGATAAAGGATACAGGAACCTTAATATAATTGATTTTGGCTGCGGTAAGTCATATCTTACATTTATTCTTTATTACTACTTCACTGAAGTAAAGCACATGAATGTAACGATGACCGGACTTGACCTTAAGGAGGACGTGATTAAACACTGTAACGAGGCCGCGGCAAAGTATGGTTATGACGGGCTGAATTTTGAAGTTGGTGACATAAACGGTTATCACAGCGATAAGCCTGTGGACATGGTAATTACGCTTCATGCGTGTGATACGGCAACGGATTATGCGTTGTATAATGCCGTATGCTGGAATGCAAAGATGATTTTCTCGGTTCCTTGCTGCCAGCATGAACTTAACGGTCAGATAGAGAGTGATAATTATTCGGTACTTACAAGATATGGTCTCATAAAAGAGAGAACGGCAGCACTTATGACAGATGCAATAAGGGCGGAGCTTCTTGAGTACTGTGGATACAGGACACAGGTCATGGAATTTGTTGACTTTGCGCATACGCCTAAGAATCTGCTTATAAGAGCCGAAAAGACAGGGACAAAGCGTAAGCAGTCCCTTGATGAGGTGACAAGACTTATGGAGGAATTCCATCTGTCACCTACCCTGTATAAGCTTATGATTGAGGGATGTATGATTAAGGACTGATTGAAGAAATGGGGACACAGGCATGAGAATAGGATATCTTCATATTAAGAATTTTAAATCCATAAAAGATCTTGAACTTACAGATATCGACGACGCACTTATACTTGTAGGACGCAATAATTCCGGTAAGAGCAATGTGCTTGACGCGGTACGCGCGGTTGCCGGTGATTATTCTGTAAGTGCTGAAGATTTTCATGAAGATGTAGGCAATATTGTTATAGATGTCAGGCTTGAGATTAATGAGGATGACCTTGAATATCTTCATGATAATGGCATTGTGAGCAATTATAAGCATTATGATCTGTGGCAGAAAGACTTTTGCGAGAAGCTTCCGTCATATTGCGGCGGCATTCTTGAATTCCAGTATGTGTACAGAAGAGATGGCGCTGTAAGATACCGGGATGGTGTTAAGAAGAATAATCCATTTATAAAGATGGTTATGCCTAAGATATATTATGTGGACCATGGGCGCAACAAGACGGATATGCTTGAGGATATAAATCTTCTGTATGGCAATAATGCGATTGCAGAACTGGATACGTCAAGATGTATATTTGATTCGGCAAAAAAATGCAACCAGTGCTTCAGCTGCATAGGCTATATTAATCAGAAAAAACCGGACGAGCTTACTCTTGCGGAGACTTCAAGACTTATGCAGCATAAGCTGTTCAATATCAATCTGAATGCCCTTGCTGATAAGCTTAACCGTAATTTTGTCAAGAATGGTGCGATTGCGGAGAAGGTAAGATATGAGATTGATTTTGATGCCGCAAGACAGCTTAAGATTAATACAATTATCAATAATGATGCGAGAGGCTTAGAGGCGGATATCCAGTCATATGGCGAGGGACTTAAGAGCATATATATTCTTTCACTGCTTGAAACATATGTAGAGACGGATAATATTGCACCATACATAATTATAATAGAAGAGCCGGAGCTGTTTCTTCATCCGCAGCTTCAGAAAGCGGCAGGCGAAATAATGTACAGGCTGTCGAGGAAGAATCAGATAATGTTCTGTACACATGCACCGGTTATGCTGTTTAACTTTACAACAAAGCAGATACATCAGGTTATAACTGATAGGACAGGCTCTACGATACTTAATCCGTCAACAGATATTGATAAGATTCTTGATGATCTCGGATATACTGCCAATGACCTGCTTAACGTCAGCTTTGTATTCATCGTTGAGGGCAAGCAGGACCGTAACAGGCTGCCGCTGCTCCTTAAGAAGTATTATTCGGAGATTGTTGATGAGAACGGGCATCTTAGCCGCGTGGCCATTATTGCGACTAACAGCTGTACCAATATCAAGACGCATGCCAACCTCAAGTACATTAATTCACTCTACCTTAAGGATGCATTTCTGATGATAAGAGACAGCGACGGTAAGAATCCGCAGATGTTAAAGGATCAGTTATGCGGCTATTACCGGGCGAGGGAGCATGAGGATACGGGAACTATACCGAGGGTGACGGACCGCAATGTGCTTATACTCAAATATTACTCATTTGAGAATTATTTCCTTGACCCGAAGGTAATGGCGAAGATCGGTGTCATTAAGAATGAGCAGCAGTTCTATGATATTCTCTATGCAAAGTACACAGAATATCTGTATAAGCTCAAAAGCATGAGAAATATGCAGGAACGCTTTAAGATAAAGATAGACGGTCCTGAGGATATTAAGGATAATCTCGAAAAAATAAGGATTTACGTCAGGGGACATAATCTGTATGATATATTCTATGGAAGATATAAAGGGGACAAAGAACCGGATATACTTACAAAGTATATCGAAGAGGCTCCGAGAGAAACATTTGCAGACATACTTGATGCCATAGATGACTTTGTATATTTTAACAGCCACAGTGCAGATGTGAAAGGGTAATTATGAACTATATTGTTATGGATCTGGAATGGAACCAGTGTCCAAAGGGCAAAGAATTTGAGAATAAAAAGCTCCCGTTTGAGATTATCGAGATTGGGGCAGTCAAGCTGGACAGTTCATTTAATGTTGTGGGTGAATTTGACAGGCTTATCAGGCCGCAGCTATATACAAAGCTTCATCATATTGTTAAGGAACTTCTTGACGTAAGCAGTGAGGAGCTGCTTGCCGGAGGAGCATTCCCGGAGGTTATGGAGGAATTCCTTGAGTGGTGTGGCGAAGATTATATGTTCTGCATATGGGGAAGCGGTGACCTTACTGAACTGCAGCGTAATATGAATTTCTTTGGTGTTGAGAATAAATTTCCGATGCCGTTCATATTCTACGATATACAGAAGTTCTACAGCATTCTTTATGAGGATGGCAAGATAAGGCGGTCACTACAGAGTGTTATCGAGGCCATGCACTTAAGCGAGACGGAAGAATTCCACAGGGCAATTAATGATGCAAGATATACGGCGCATGTAATGCAGATGATGGATATTGAAGGTGTAAAGGGATACTATTCAATCGACTGTTACAGAATTCCGTACCGCCGTTCACAGGAGATTCACGCGATGTATGACACATACGAAAAATACATCTCACGCGGCTTCAGAACAAGGGAAGGAGCGCTTGCCAATAAGGAACTTGAGGTATGCAGATGCCACAAATGCGGCAATGCATGCAAAGAGCTGATACCGTGGTTTTCCGGCAATACTAAGGTGTATTATGCACTGTATCAGTGTGGACAGCACGGATATGTCAAGACAAGAATGAGAGTCAAGCAGGCGGATAACGGCAGGTATTATGTTGTGCGTATTATCAAGGTTACGGATGAAGCAGGCGCACAGAAGATACGGCTTAAGCAGCAGGCAATACGGGATAAGCGCAAGGAGCGCAGACACCACACTGAAAATTAGTTGCTAATAAAATTAAACTATGATAAAATTTTATAGTATTTTTATAAAATTTATATTTTTACTTCAGGAGGGATAGTAAGATGGGTTTTTGTACTAAGTGTGGAAAGCCGTTAAAGGATGGCGAGATCTGCTCATGCCAGCAGCAGACACCACAGATGACCGCACCACAGGCACCAACAGGAGCAGCACCACAGATGACCGCACCACAGGCACCAACAGGAGCAGCACCACAGATGACTGCACCACAGGCACCGGCAGGAGCAGCACCACAGATGACTGCACCGCAGGCACCGGCAGGAGCAGCACCACAGATGTCAGCACCACAGGCACCAACGGGAGCAGCGCCACAGATGTCAGCACCGCAGGCACCTTCTTCGGCACAGATGGAGGCAGTTAAGCAGGCAGGCGCTAATGCGGCAGCTAATTACTTTGCAATATTCAAGGGCCTGATCAGTTCACCCGTTGATACAATTAATTCATACATGGCTAATGCTAATATAGTTCTTGTTGCATTCCTTATCGGTGCACAGGCTGTAGTTAATATGATCGTAAGACTTTTCCAGATGCTTATAAGCAATTCGGGTTCAAAGTACGGAAGATTGTATTCAACAGGAGCAATCTTTAAGAATATGTTCCTTGAGATTCTTCTTATTGCTGTTGCAGCGGCTGTATTTGCATTAATGATTAAGGTCCTTGTTAAGGCATTTGACAAGGCAGACATTACGTTCACGCAGGGACTTGCAGCTTATGGCATCCTTACAATATTCGGAATACCTGCCAAGGCTCTTAACTGGCTTGTAGGACTTACTTCAATCGGTTTCCTTGATCACCTTGCATCATGCATCTCATTGTTTGCATCGGTTACAGGATATGTTTTCTTATTCATGGCTATCCGTTCACTCTGCAGGAATGAGAAGAACATTCCGCTTGTTATGGGTGCATCATACGTTGTTGTAAGCTTTGTAACATGGATTGTAAGACTTATGTTCTAATATTCATTTTGGATTGAATTAACCGGCAGACGGATTATCTGCCGGTTTTTTTTGGTGGAATAAATAGTAAATAAATGCTATATTTAATTGTAATGATGCTGGAATCGCGGGAGTGCGGGGCACGGAACAAGCCGCAGGCATCAGAGCCGGAGCTTTTGATTCCGACATCTTATAATGCAGTAATTTGAAAAGAGGCAGATATGACATTTCTTAGCGAAGAACAGAACAGGCAGTTTATCGGAAGCGGTGAACTTAACGAGGCGGGGCAGACGCTTCAGGAATTCCTTGAGGAATATGACCCCCGCAAGTATGATAATCCATGTAATACTGTGGATATTCTTGTGTTTACATATGCGCAGGAGCATGGTAAGAGAAGCCTTAAGAGGATTTTGCTGATAAAGAGGCGCAATCATCCGTGTATAGGCATGTGGGCTACACCGGGCGGATTTATTGAGTTCCGCGAGAGCATAGATGATGCCGCAAGAAGGGAACTTGAAGAGGAGACCGGAATTAAGAATATAGATATTGAACAGCTCAAAAGTTACGGAGTGTACGACAGGGATCCGCGGACAAGAGTAATTACAACAGCTTATGTGGCACTTGTGCCTGACGGAATGATAGAGGCACATGCCGGGGATGATGCCAAAGATGCAGAGTGGTTTGATATTGCATGGCAGAGCAGGGGCGTTAAGGAGAATAACGGAATAAGCACGGAAGAACTACAGCTTGAACTTAAGTGCAAAGATATATCAGTTGGTGCGACGGTAGTCAGGACGATGTATACAGACAGTATACTTAAGGCACCGGATTACAGGCTGATACAAAGCAATGGTCTGGCAGCAGATCATGGAGCAATAATTATGGAGGCGGTTGATTATGTCAAAGATAAGCTTTAAGCCCGGAAATATGCTGTATCCGGTCCCTGCCGTTATGGTAAGCTGTGCAAGAAAGGGTGAGAAGCCTAATATTATCACAGTAGCATGGGCGGGGACTGTCTGTTCATCACCTGCAATGCTTTCAATAGCGGTGCGTAAAGAACGTTATTCACATGCAATAATCAGCGAGACAAAGGAATTTGTTGTGAATCTTGTGACGAAGAAGCTTACATTTGCAACAGATTATTGTGGAGTTAAGTCGGGACGTGATGTTGACAAGTTTAAGGAGATGCATCTTACGCCACAGGAATCACAGAACGTAAGTGCACCGGGAATTGCTGAGAGTCCGGTTAATATCGAATGCAGGGTCGTTGACGTTAAGCCGCTTGGAAGCCATGACCTTTTTATTGCAGAGGTTGTCGGAGTTACGGTTGATGACAGTTATATGGATTCAAAGAATGTTTTCCACCTTAATGATGCCGGACTGGTGGCTTATTCACATGGAGAGTATTATGAATTGGGGAAAAAGATTGGCAGATTCGGATATTCTGTGCAGAAAAAGAAAAAGTCAAATAAGAAGAGCAAATGAGAAACGGAAAGAATGTAAGAATTGATATAAAGCTATAACTTAGCGGGAGGCAGATGCATGAAGAATAGCAGTGGCATGACAATGCAGCAGGTGCAGGACAAAATGAATATGCTCAGGGATGTATTTACTGTTGTACGCCTCCTTGATGTAGATTCAATTGCAAAGGTGCACAGCGGTGAGGAACCGGGGGAAGAGAAGGAGAAATGCAACTGCTACGATTACTGGCAGAAAAAAGTGCCGTGTAAGAACTGTATTTCTGCCAAATGTCTTCATGACAAGACGCGTAAGACAAAGCTTGAACTTATCGGCTCAGACGTATATCAGGTAACAGTGGAATATCTCGAGATAGAAGGCACACCATATGTAATGGAGCTCATAGAGAAGCTTGATGACGACACGCTTATAGATTCGGATGGATGCGAGAGGCTTGTAAGCAAGCTCTCGGGATATACTGATAAGCTGTACAGGGACGCGCTTACAGGTGCATACAACAGAAGATATTATGAGGATGAAGCCAGAAAAGAGACAACCTGTGCGGGAGTTGCGCTGATAGACCTTGATGATTTTAAGCTTTACAATGATACATATGGTCACAGTGCCGGAGACATGGCGCTCATCTCTGCCGCCGATGCAATAAGAAAGTGTATACGTAAGACTGACAGGCTTATCCGTTTTGGCGGCGATGAATTTATTGTAATTATTGACGGGGTGAGCAGTGCGGATTTATCAGCCAGACTCCGGCAGATACAGACTACAATACACGCTGCAAGTGTTCCCGGATATTCAAGAATACAGATGTCCGCAAGCATTGGCGGAGTTGTTGCAGCCAATGAGCCGGTAGAGAACGCATTTGACAGGGCTGATAAGCTTATGTATCAGGCTAAGATGAAAAAGAATATGGTCATAACCGAGAATGACATAATAGAAGACAGACCGGAACCTGTTAAGAATTGCCGGGGTAATGATGACAGACCGCAGATACTTATAGTTGATGACGCACCGGTTAACAGAGAGCTGCTTGCTGACATACTTGGGGACAGATACAGAATTCTTCAGGCATCAGAAGGTGAAGAGTGTATAAATATGCTCCGCCGGTATGAGAATGATATAGCACTGGTTCTGATTGATATGATAATGCCGAAAAAAGACGGCTTTGAAGTGCTTGTATATATGAACAGGAATCACTGGATTGAGGATATACCCGTAATTATGATATCCACGGATAATTCGGATGACAATGTAAGCCGTGCTTATTCTCTTGGTGTGTCGGATTACATAAGCAGTCCGTTTGACGCAAAAGTTGTATATAACAGGGTATTCAATATAATAAAGCTCTATTCCAAGCAGAGAAGGCTCGTACAGCTTGTTACGGAACAGATTTATGAGAAGGAGAAGGATAATCAGATGATGATTGGAATCCTCAGTCACATAGTCGAATTCCGTAACGGCGAAAGCGGAAGCCATGTACTGCACATTAATAAGATTACAGGAATGCTTCTTGAAAGGCTTATCCAGAAAACTGACAAATATGACATCTCATGGCATGACAGATATCTTATAACAACAGCTTCGGCACTGCACGATATAGGCAAGATAGGAGTAGATGAAAAGATTCTTAATAAGCCGGGAAGACTTACGGCAGATGAATTTGAGATTATGAAGATGCACACCATGATTGGGGCGTCAATGCTTCACAGCCTTACCATGTATCAGGATGAGGAGCTTGTCAGGGTTGCTACTGAGATATGCAGATGGCATCATGAACGGTATGACGGCAGGGGATATCCGGATGGTCTTAAAGGGGATGAGATTCCTATATCGGCACAGGTGGTTTCTGTTGCGGATGTATATGATGCGCTTGCCAGTGAGCGTGTGTATAAGAAAGTATTTCCACACGAAAAGGCAATAGAGATGATAATGAATGGCGAGTGCGGAACATTTAATCCGCTGCTTCTTGAATGCCTTAATGATATACAGGGCAGAATAAAGGATGAGATGGATGCCGAAAAAGCCTGAAAGCCACACAAAAATTGTACTTTTTTAAGTACAATTTGCCAAAACTTGAAAAAACCTTTACATTAAGCTGCTATAGTGCTAAGATAACAATTGTTACAAATCTATTACAAAATGTTAAAATTATGACAGGAGGAAACATGTCTAAGCTGACCAGATACAATAGAAAGATAAGACTTACACTTGTTAAGGCAATGTCACTTACATGCCTTTTCTGTCTGTTTTATATTCCTATAGCAGAAATGAAGAAGGACAGCAGTGTAGGTTACTATACAGTAGTGCTTGATGGCAATGAGATTGGTGCGGTCAATTCTATAGATCAAGCTAATGAAGCTATGGCAGCAGCGAGAAAGCGTCTTAGCGGTGAGCACTCAGAAGTAGTTTACATGGATCCTGATTTTAAGGTATACGAAGAGTCCAGACTCTTTGCAACAAGAATGTCAGAGCAGGATATTGAGAATGCAATATATGATAACCTTGCATCAAGCATTGTTGATGTAGATGTCAAGGAAGCTTACACGGTAAGAATAAATGACTTTACTGTTACAGTCGGAAGCAGGGATGATGTGCTTAAGCTTATGGATAAGGTTAAGTCGGGATTTGATTCCAACAATGAATTCCAGGTTAACCTTGTTGCTGACAGCAATGATTCTAACCAGTATTCAGTTGATATGGTTAAGTCAGGAATCGGAAGTAATTCAAGTGATATAGTTGCTGCCGCAATGAACGGAGCACTTTCATCAGATTCATCGGTTAAGGAAGGAAGCACAGCAGAAGGTCTCACAGAGATTTCATTCCAGCAGAACGTATCCGTATCTAAGACTACAGCAGATGAGTCACAGATAGTCAGCCTTGATGATGCTGTTGAGGCAGTTACCAAGGAGAAGGCTGAGAAGACAGTATATGAGATTGTTCCGGGAGACACGCTTTCAGGAATTGCATCTAAGAACGATATTAAGCTTTCAGAGCTTTATGATCTTAACGAAGGCGTCACAGAGGATACAAAGATTATGCCGGGTGACCAGCTTATAATCACAGTGCCTACACCTGAGCTTTCAGTAGTTACTAAGGAACGTAAGACATATGAGGAATCATACAATGCTGATGTGCAGTATGTTGATAATGATTCAATGTATCGTGGTACAAGCAATGTAATTCAGGAAGGTACTGAAGGATACAGACGTGTTACTGCTGATATCGAGTATGTTGACGGTAAGGAAAGCTCAAGAGATATTATTACACAGACTATTATTGAGGAGTCACAGCCAAAGATTATTGAGGTTGGTACACAGACACCTCCGACATACGTTAAGCCTATATATGGCGGTTCATTCTCATCAGGTTTTGAGTACAGATGGGGCAGGATGCATTCAGGAATAGACTGGAGCTGCAGCCAGGGAACACCTGTAATGGCGACAGCATCCGGACGTGTAGTAAGAGCAGGATGGTATTCAGGATATGGCTACTGCGTAGATATACAGCATGCTAATGGTGTTATGTCAAGATATGGACACTTAAGTTCAATTAAAGTATCTGTAGGACAGACGGTAGATCAGTATGATGTAATTGCTTACAGCGGCAATACAGGTGACAGTACCGGACCGCATCTTCATTTTGAGATAAGGATTAATGGAACGGCAGTCAATCCGCTTAATTACGTTAACAAGTATTAATAATTGACAGAATATCTGAGACGGGACGGTATACTTAATTATCGTCCCGTTTTTTAAGCTTTTTTGGATTTAAAAACGCTATTTACAAAATAATATGATGTGATATAATTTTATAGGTTATTTTTTTGAAGATTTTTGGAGGAATTATGGAACAGTATATTATTAAAGGTGGCATGCCTCTTTGCGGAGATGTATCCATCGGTGGTGCCAAGAATGCGGCACTTGGAATCCTTGCAGCTGCAATAATGGCTGACGAGACTGTTACAATTGAGAATGTTCCTAATGTTAGAGATACACGTGCGCTGCTCCAGACATTTGAAGGCATAGGAGCTAAGGTTAAGTACGTTTACAATAATTCAGTGCAGATTAACGGTCAGAGTATTAATGATGTTATCGTTGATAATGACAGCATTAAGAAGATAAGAGCCTCATATTATCTTCTCGGAGCACTTCTTGGTAAGTACAGAAGAGCTGAGGTAGCACTTCCGGGCGGATGTAATATCGGAAGCAGACCGATTGATCAGCATATTAAGGGATTTCGTGCACTTGGTGCCAATGTTGAGATTAAGGGCGGAATGGTTATCGCTGAGGCGAAGGAACTTAAGGGAAGCCATATATATCTTGATGTGGTATCGGTAGGTGCAACAATTAATATAATGCTTGCGGCATGTATGGCAGAAGGCAACACTATTATTGAGAATTCAGCTAAGGAACCACATATTGTAGATGTAGCCAATTTCCTTAATTCTATGGGAGCTAATATTAAGGGTGCGGGAACTGATGTAATCAGGATTAAAGGTGTTAAGCATCTTAGCGGCACGACGTACTCAATTATTCCGGATCAGATTGAGGCCGGAACATTTATGTTTGCTGCTGCGGCAACCAAGGGTGATGTTACAATACGTAATGTCATTCCTAAGCATCTGGAGTCTATTTCTGCGAAGCTTATCGAGATAGGCTGTGAAGTTACAGAGTATGATGATGCGGTAAGGGTTGTTGGTCATCCTAACCTTAGAAGCACGAATGTAAAGACACTTCCTTATCCGGGATTTCCAACGGATATGCAGCCGCAGATGGCAGTTGTTCTGGCACTTGCTAATGGTTCAAGCATGGTTACTGAGAGCATTTTTGAGAACAGATTCAAGTATGTTGATGAGCTGACCAGAATGGGAGCCAGGATTAAAGTTGAGGGCAATACTGCATATATAGAGGGTGTTCCGGGGCTTACAGGTGCACAGGTTGCGTCACCTGATTTAAGAGCCGGTGCAGCGCTTGTAATTGCGGCACTTGCGGCAGATGGCATATCTATAATAGATGATATACAGTATATCCAGCGGGGATATGAGGACTTTGAGATTAAGCTTCGTTCGCTGGGGGCGCTTATTGAGAAAGTTGATTCGGACAGAGAGATACAGAAGTTTAAGCTCAGAGTAGGCTGATAATTTTTGTGACGCATGCGGCATGAATGCCGCATGCGTTTTTTATGATTATTTAATATCATTTTATGGTGAATCGTGATAAAATTTCTTATGATAATAAGTGTGATTTTATGGGTATATAATTAATAATTACCTGTGATGAGGATGTTATATGAAACTTAATACCAAACTTAAGGTATCATTTGTTGTGATGTTCCTGCTTCCGATAGTATTGTGCAGTATAGTAATTACCGGAATTATGGTAATCCAGAATAAGGGCATGCAGACAAACTATGAGGTTGAGGGCGTGGAATGGGGCAGTAATCTTGCTCCGGCATCTATGTTAAGCAGAATTACCAATTCAATATATGATGAGATACGCAGAGAGGCAACGGAGAATCCGGAGAGATTCAATGACCAGAAGTATCTGCAGGAGTTATCTGCCAATGTTGAAGCCAGATTTTCTAATTTTATTCTTCGTAAGAATAATGAGATAGTATTCTCTGATGTTGGAGAATCCCAGAGTCTTACGGACGACATGCTCCCTGATTACGGAGAGGGTGACAATAATTCCGGGTACAATGTGTATTATGGTGATGAGTACCAGTGTCTTGTCAAGCAGTATGATTTTACTGATAAAGCGGGCAATTGTTACAGTGCATTTATTCTTACTGAAACTGTTAAGATTGTTCCACAGATGAAGCTTATGCTTATGGAGCTTCTGCTGGCGGTAATAATTATTCTTATTATGACGAGCCTGCTGCTCACTTTGTGGATGCACAGCTCTATAGTTAAGCCTATCATGCGTCTTAAGCTTGCGGCGCAGAATATTCAGGAGGGCAATCTGGACTTTGAACTGCCGGTAGAGTACAGTGGTGATGAGATTGCGTCACTTACCAAGGACTTTGAGGAGATGAGAATTATCCTTAAGAATAATGCCGAGGAGAAGATTAAGGCAGAATCAGAGGAAAAGGAGCTCATAAGGAATATTTCCCATGACCTTAAGACACCTCTTACAGCAATCAAGGGATATGTCGAGGGGCTGCTTGATGGTGTGGCAGACACACCGGAGAAGAGGGAGAAGTACCTTAAGACCATATATAACAGAGCTTCTGATATGGACAAGCTTATTGACGAGCTTACGATGTATTCAAGAATTGATATGAACAGGGTTCCGTATACATTTACTAAGATAGATATTAATCATTATATGGAAGACTGCTGTGAGGAGATAGGACTGGAGCTTGAGACTAAGGGCATCAGCATGGAATACCATAATTTCTCTAATGAAGAGCAGTATGTAATGATAGATATTGAGCAGATGAAGCGTGTTATCAATAATATAATAAGCAATTCTGTCAAATATATGTCTGACCGCAAGGGTATGATAAGGATAGAGCTGTTCAATGACGGAGATTATGCGCTGATACGTATTGAGGATAATGGTAAGGGAATCAGCCCGGAAGATCTTAAGCATGTGTTTGAACGGTTTTTCAGGGCGGATTCGTCGCGCAATTCCAAGCAGGGCGGAAGCGGAATCGGACTTGCGATAGTTAAGAAGGTAATAGAAGAGCACGGAGGAATGATATGGGCCGAGAGTAAGGAAGGAATCGGAACAGTTATGAATATCCGTCTTAAAAAGGTGATTAAAGATAATAATGAAAGCGAAGGAGAATCACAGAATGAGTGAGAAAGTATTGATTGTTGAAGATGAAGAGAGTATTGCAGAACTTGAGAAGGATTATCTTGAATTGAGCGGATTTGAGGTGACTGTTGCCAAAGATGGCGAAAGCGGGCTTAATCTTGCACTTTCACAGAATTTTAATATGATAATTCTTGATCTCATGCTTCCCGGAGTTGACGGCTTTGAGATATGCAGGCAGGTAAGGGAGCAGAAGAATACACCGATTATAATTGTATCAGCGCGCAAAGAGGATATTGATAAGATAAGGGGACTTGGACTGGGAGCCGATGACTATATGACCAAGCCATTCAGTCCAAGTGAACTTGTGGCAAGAGTTAAGGCGCATCTTGCAAGATATCAGAGCCTTACAAGCGGTGCGCGCAGCAACAATGATATAATCGAGATCAGAGGAATTAAGATTGACAAGACTGCAAGAAGAGTATTTGTAAATGGTGAAGAGAAGGCATTTACGACGAAGGAATTCGACCTTCTGACATTCCTTGCACAGAATCCTAATCATGTATATACCAAGGATGAGCTGTTTAAGGAGATCTGGGATATGGAATCAATTGGAGATATTGCTACTGTCACAGTCCACATTAAAAAGATAAGGGAGAAAATCGAAGCTGACACATCTAATCCTCAGTATATTGAGACTATCTGGGGTGTTGGCTACAGATTCAAGATCTGATTATGAAACCGGATATTATATATGAAGATGATGGCATGATTATATGCCGTAAGCCTGCGGGAGTGCTTGCACAGGGCAGCCGCTCATTTGATGCCGATATGGTAAGCATGCTTATGACATACAGGCGTAAGAAGGGCGAGGACACATATATAGGAGTGATCAACCGGCTCGACAGGCCTGTTGAGGGACTTATGGTGTTTGCAAAGTCATCAAGGGATGCTGCAAGACTTAACAGGCTTATGCAGCAGGATACATTTAATAAGACATACATAGCTGTTGTTTGGGGCTGCATAGATGCAGTTGAGGGCACTTTGACAGATTATCTTGTAAAGGATGCCGGGAGCAATACATCACATGTGGCTTCTCAGGGCGAGCCGGGTGCAAAGCGTGCAGAACTTAATTACAGGGTGATAGGAAGTCTTGATGGAATGTCGGTTGTGAGAATTCAGCTTGTAACCGGAAGGCACCACCAGATTCGTGTGCAGTTTGCATCAAGAGGTCATGCACTTGTGGGTGATGCAAAGTACGGCAGCAACAGTAATATAGCCGGGAAGCTTGTTCTTGCAAATGGACAGATTGCGCTGTGTGCATGTGCAGTGGATGTTGCAGGCAGGCATTACGAGACGGAACCGTCATTTTTGAAAATTGCTGAATAGCCGGGAGAATTGGTGGAACAATAATACCATAATGCAGATAGGTGTGGATGTTAAAGCGTCTGCATATGGTGGAGCCGGTGAACAAAGATATCAGAGACAAGTTAATACTTATTGGAGGAAGTGCCGGTATAAGCATTGCTGTATTCTTAAGCGTCAGATATATTCTGCCGCTCGCAGCACCGTTTGTACTGGCGTTCTTTTTGTCAGTTCTTCTGGAGAATAAAGTGACGGCACTTGCGGATACTGCTCATGGCAGGCTGTTCCGGGGGAATAAGACGGCAGCGGCAATTGTAATTGTCACAGCTCTGACGGCGGCTGCAGCCATAGTTATCGGAGCACTTGGATATTTTGCAATATCAGAAATCAGGGGGCTTATAAGTAATTATGATTATTACTGCCGGATGTGTGATGCACATGTGTTACAGGCATGTGAGCGCATGGACGGGTGGCTTGGACTTGAGATTGGACGTATGTATGGAATGGTATGCAATGGAGTTGATTCGCTGAAGGAATCATTTGATGGTGGACGGATGGCTTCTGCCATGGGAACGTCATTTGCATATGCATCTGCAGCTATGAAGAAAATGCTTTTGTTGGCAGGTGCATTTTTCATGCTTATAATATCCACAGTGTATATGAGCCGTGACATGAACAGTTACAGGAAGTGGAAGAAAAATACAAGATTCAGGGAAGAGGCAGACGTGTTATGGAGCGCACTTGCAAGGCTTGGAAATGTGTATTTTAAGACGCAGCTTATTATAATATGCTGTACTGCGGTGGTGTGTACGACAGGGCTTCTGATTATAGGCAATCCGTATGCTGTGGTAATAGGTATCGCAATAGGTCTTCTGGATGCACTTCCGTTTTTTGGGACTGGAACGGTGCTTATTCCGTGGAGCATAATGGCAGTGCTTGGAGGCAATGTATGGCATGCGGCAGTCCTTATGACGGTATATGTGATAACGTATTTTGAGAGAGAGATTCTTGAGGCAAAGCTCATGGGTAAGGGGCTTGATATATCACCGGTAACAATGATGGCAGCGATATATATAGGTCTGCTTGTCTATGGTTTTTGGGGATTTGTACTCGGTCCGGTGTCATATTGCCTCATAAAAGGCGGAATACAGCTATTGAAATGCCATATTGAACGTGATAAAATAATTAATAAAAAACTTTAGGAGAGTGCGTAATGGCAGAGGATAAGAAGTTAGTTGAAGCAATTACCTCCATGGAAGAGGATTTTGCACAATGGTATACAGACGTTGTTAAGAAGGCAGACCTTATGTGTTATTCAAGTGTTAAGGGCTGCATGATTTTTAAACCGGACGGATATGCAATATGGGAGAACATCCAGCATGAACTTGACCGCCGTTTTAAGGCAACAGGTGTGAAGAACGTGTACATGCCTATGTTTATTCCTGAGAGCCTTCTTCAGCGTGAGAAGGATCATGTAGAGGGCTTTGCACCTGAGGTAGCATGGGTGACAGAAGGAGGACTTCAGCCGCTTCAGGAGAAGATGTGTGTAAGACCTACATCTGAGACACTTTTCTGTGATTACTATAAGAATGAGATACAGTCATACAGAGATCTTCCACAGCTTTGCAACCAGTGGTGTTCAGTTGTAAGATGGGAGAAGGAGACAAGACCGTTCCTGCGTTCAAGAGAGTTCCTGTGGCAGGAAGGACATACAGCACATGCGACAGCAGAGGAAGCTGAGGCAAGAACACAGCAGATGCTTAACCTGTATGCAGATTTCGTAGAGGAGGTTCTTGCAATTCCTGTAATAAAGGGACGTAAGACTGATAAGGAGAAGTTTGCCGGAGCAGAGGCTACATATACTATTGAGGCACTTATGCATGACGGCAAGGCGCTCCAGTCAGGTACAAGCCATAACTTCGGTGATGGATTTGCCAAGGCATTCGGTATCCAGTACACAGACAAGGATAACAAGCTTAAGTATGTTCATCAGACTTCATGGGGAATGACAACAAGACTTATCGGCGCACTTATTATGGTTCACGGTGATAACAGCGGCCTTGTGCTTCCACCAAGAATTGCACCTGTACAGGTATGTATCGTTCCTGTAATGCAGAAGAAGCCGGGTGTGCTTGATAAGGCATTTGAGATTAAGGAAGTACTTTCTAACTTCCGCGTTAAGGTTGATGACAGTGACAAGAGTCCGGGCTGGAAGTTCTCGGAGCAGGAGATGAGAGGTATTCCGCTTAGAATAGAGATGGGACCTCGTGATATAGAAGCTAATCAGGCTATACTTGTCAGAAGAGATAACGGTGAGAAGATTACAGTTTCTCTTGATGAGATTGATGTCAGGGTTGGTGAACTTCTCGAGATAATCCAGAAGGAGATGCTTGAGAGAGCAAGAAAGCATCGTGACAGCCATACAACTGTTGCACTTAATTATGATGAATTTAAGGATGCTGTTGCCAATAAGCCGGGATTTATTAAGGCTATGTGGTGTGGCAATCAGGAATGTGAAGATAAGATTAAGGAAGAGACCACAGCAACGTCAAGATGTATGCCATTTGAGCAGGAGCATCTTTCTGATGTGTGCGTATGCTGCGGCAGACCTGCCAAGGCAATGGTATATTGGGGCAAAGCTTATTAATGACTGATTTGAATGATTTGGATTTACATAATGTAACAATTAATATTCCCACGGATGCGCAGGAGATTCTGTCTACACTTGAGGCAGACGGAAGACAGGCGTATGTCGTGGGAGGATGCGTAAGGGACAGCCTTATAGGAAGAACGCCGGGGGATTGGGATATTACAACCTCGGCGCTTCCTATGCAGGTAAAACAGCTTTTCAGACGCACTGTTGATACGGGAATCAAGCATGGAACTGTCACTGTTATGATGGGTGATACCGGATATGAAGTGACTACATACAGGATTGACGGTAATTATGCCGACGGAAGACATCCTGATTCTGTTGAGTTTTCTGCGAATCTGAGGGATGATCTCAAGAGACGCGATTTTACGATTAATGCAATGGCTTACAACAATTCTGACGGGCTTGTTGATGAGTTCAATGGAATAGGTGACCTGCAGGCCGGAATAGTGCGCTGCGTAGGTGATGCCCGTGAGAGATTTACTGAGGATGCGTTAAGAATGATGCGTGCCATAAGATTCTCGGCACAGCTTGGATTTATAATAGATGAGGATACATATTCTGCAATCGGGGCAATGGCTGACACGATAAGCAAGGTGAGCATGGAGAGAATTCACGATGAACTTGGCAAGATTCTTATGTCAGACCATCCGGATTATGTGAAGCGTCTGTGTGATACACGGCTTACACAGTATGTACTTCCGGTTATGGATTCAATACTTACAGACAGAAGATGCAACTCAACACTCACGCTTCTGATGCATGCCGGTAATAGTCCGTATCTTCGTTATGCAGCTCTTTATAATGCTGCAGATGCGGATAATGCCAATGCTGAGCTTAAGGCACTTAAGCTTGATAATAATACGATTAATACTGTTACCAAGATAGTGCGTCTGTCTAAGACATCAATAGACGAGACAGAACCGGCGGTAAGGGAAGCGATTCACATGTACGGAAGAGATTTCCTGCCACTGCTTATGCGGCATCAGACAAGCGTTATAACAGCTAAGGAAGAGACAACAGGTATCATGATGACAGCAGCCAGGAAGCACGTTGAGGTCATAAACAGACTTTATGAAGAGATAATAAAGCGTGGCGACTGTATCTCAATAAAAGATCTTGACATTAGCGGAAGTGACCTTATGGAGCTTGGAATGAGCGGCCCAAGAATAGGAGAGACGCTTAACAGCCTGCTTCATATTGTTATGGAGAATCCCAAGCTTAATGATAAGGAGACGCTCATTGCAATGCTTGGAACTCTTGAATAGGCGGACATTGGAATAAAATAAGACTTAGGCGGAAAGCTTGCCGCAGTAACGGCTGTGCGGGTTTAAGTCTTTTTTAATTGGATTTTAAGAAGCTTTATGAGCTGAAAAAAGCAAAGTGACACATATCCTGATATCAGACATGGAATCAAGCTTTTAAATAGATTTATAGAGGGGAATACACAGATGAATATTTTAAGGTACTGTAACGCTGTATCAGATGAGGATAAAAACAAAAAGTATGCAGTGATAAAGCAGTGCATTACAATGCTTGAGGGCAAGGGTGATGCGGCGCTGGTTGATTCCATGATTGCAGATGGCAGTCTTCAGCCTTTTTCGGTAGGCAGGAAAATTAAGGTTGATAAGGATGGGATTACTATAGGACGCAGAAGAATGGATATCCGTGATATAGGCAGAATGCGTATCAGCGAAGAAGGTTCAATGGCACTGTATGACCGGTACGGAAAGAAAATCTGTGGTACATTTACAGTTAATTATATGATGGAGAACATAGAGCTTTTGTGCTGGTGTCTGCATCATTACGGGGTGGAAGCCGAGATAACATCAGGTAAGGGCGAGCGTGTGTATCAGTACATAGTGCTTGCGATAGTAATTGCCGCAACTATTGCGTGCAAAATATTTGGGATAATATGATGTCGGGGTTAAAAGCCCCGACTTTGACGCCTACGGATTGTTCCGTGCTTCGCACTCACACAATCCTACCCAATATTCGC
>OIXH01000872.1_pt1 | contig 36048 bp, 36 predicted proteins | sample 1587741 | NCBI WGS metagenome assembly OIXH01 (sample SAMEA3888916, study PRJEB22519) | human gut metagenome | biome: human gut; feature: human-associated habitat; material: faeces | place: Denmark | collected 2011 | reverse complement strand
AAGAAATCCGAACATCATCCCGATTGGGGATGGGTTCGGATTTCTTCTTTTTATCTCAAGTATTGTGGTGTGATAAACAAAACAAACGAAAGGAGACAGATCGGAATCACTCCGATAGTTGCAGAAAGCACTTTATAACCGACACCACAAGGATGTGAGGAATACAATGAACACGCAATCCATATGCTGAAGCGCCCGATCGAGCAGGCCGAGCACCCCATGCGCGGGAGAGCGCAAAGCGCCATTCCTAACCAATAGGGCAAGGGTCATCTTCCGATTTGCGGAGGATGACCCTTGTTTTAACCCGTAGAACACCGTCTGCCCGGCTCGAGGCATTATCCTGTTTGTCAGGATTTCTTTTCATTCAATTTTTCGACAAACCCATCCAGCATCCTACGAACCAAACGGTTAACTTTCGTCGCGTTCTTCAACCGCTGTGCAATCGGCGGGCTAAAACGATAGTATACACGGATAAACATTCTTCCCGCAGCTGACTTTTTCAGCGTTTCGTCGCGGAAGCGCCGCAATGTCCGCACTTCCGGCGCGTCATACGAGCCGTAGACCGCCGTCGCAATATAGCAGCCTTCCTTTTTCTTAGGCGCTTCGGGCACAGTCTGTGCTTCATTTGTTTGAGGCGCTCGTCTTCTCTTTGCGGGCTCGGTCTGCTGCTCTGCCAATTTCTTTTTCAGCTCCTGATTCGGCTGATACACCATATCCATGATGCTGCCCGGCCTCGCATGAAGTTTCGTCGCGATATTGCCCGTATCAAAAGCGAATGGTTCGACTTTTTCTATATAGTCGGGCGTGTAAATATCCAGCAGTGCCTCGCAGCTTTCAAATACACTCTCCCCGATATACTCCACACTTTCCGGAATCCGAATCTCGGTCAGCTTTTTGCAGTTCCAAAACGCGTTTTCTCCAATTTTTATCAGTGAATCGGGCAGATTCACAAATTGCAGTTGATCGCAGCAGGAAAACGCAAACAGCTCGATTTCCTCCAATCCTTCAGGAAGAACGACCCTTTCCAGCTTGCTTTGCCCCGGTTCGCTTTTTCCAAACGCTTCAAACCCGATTTTTCTGATTCCCGCCGGAACCACAACGATTTTCTCGTCGCCGTTGTATTTGACGAGCGTATCCCCATTTTCAATGACAAACCTCTCCGGCGGCTTGGGTTCTTCGACAATCGGTCTGGGAATAGACGGAATCGTCGGAATAACCGGCTTCGGCTTCTGATAGCCGCTTGCCCGAATCGCCTTCAGAAAATCCTCCAGCAGAATCATCCGCACATCCCGTCCGCTTTCCCGCTGAGCTGCAGCCGATTTCACCGGAGCCGCGCTGCTGCACGCATAATCGTAAACCAGATAATCTGTTTTGTCCGTTACCCTGCCCTGAACCTTTCCGCCCAACTGGTGGACTGCCCCTTCGAGATTGATTTCGTCGCCTTCCTGTTTGATCGCTTTCACCGTAATCGGAATGGTGAATACCTTGCCCCGAAACGTGATTTGGGGATCTTTTTCAATCAGGGTTTTGTACTCATCTGCCCATTTCGGTCTTGCTGCCGCTTGGGGAACCGATTTTACAGCCGCGTCGGGCGTCGGTTTTGTAACAGTTTTGGGCGTCTGAACGGTCTTCGGGCGCATAGACAGCGTCTGCGGATACACGCTGATTGTCACCAAGGCATTTTTACACCTTGCAGAGCGCTTCGACAGCGGCGTTACTTCGGCAATTTGTCCCTCGCTCTTTATCTTGCCGCTTTCAAGGAGCTGAGCATATCTGGCTGTGAATTCACCGCCTATATGCCCCAAAGAGCCCTCTGCGCTGCGAACATCGATTGCATTGGCGTCATAGGGGTTGTCACGTTCTCGCACTAAAGTAACCGTGTCTCCCTTTTGAACATGCTCAATGCGCTCTATGCGCCCTTCATACTGCGTCCCGACAAGCTCCACTTCTTCTATGATGCCGATATCCGTTAAGTTAGGGCAATTCATGAACGCACTTGCCGGTATGCTCGTCACGCCCTCCGGTATATTGATATCCTTCAAGCTGCTGCATCCCCAAAATGCGTTCTTTCCAATGCTCGTCACACTCTCCGGAATGGTTACACGCCTCAATTGGCTGTGTCCCCAAAATGCGTTTTCTCCTATACACGTCACACCCTCCGGAATCGTGACAACTTTATCATCGCCTGCGTATCTCTCCAACACACCGTTTCGGATTGTAAAATCCTGTTCGTCCGTGATCTGCGTAAACTGGCAGAAGCTCGGCCCATCCTCTATATAAAACGGCTCTCTTGCCGCCTTAGCCAAAGCACACCACGCATAAACAATCCAGCCGCCAACGGTTTCCCAGCGCGGGTGCTCATGCCTTTGGGGCTTTTCATGGTTCACCAGCGTTTGTATCGCCGGATAAATTCTCCGCAAATCGCTTCTCAATTCATCCAACGAGCAGACGCTGTTGCGAATTGAGTTCGGGCTGTATGCCTTTTGGGTTTCATCGAGCCAGTCTTTATCCGCCTGAAGCGTTTTGTCCGGCACATAATACACGTGCAAATCGCTGCCCGCGCAAAGACCGCGGCAATAGTTGTCCCCATAATTCAAAAGGTTTCTCGACAAAATCAACTTGACCACAGCCTCTACATCGGCCATGTCCGTTATTTCTTCCGGCTGACATCCCTTTAACTCCGCATAGCAGCACAACGTCCATGCAAACGAGCGAAGCGCATGAAAGATGCGCACCGAATGGATATAGCCTTCTTTGATTTCACATTCCTGATCCGAATTGGGATCAAAGTCATCCGGACTCACGCGGAACATGGGTCTGATTTCTTCTGCCTTTTGATACAGGTCGTCATCCGGCGTATCCGCGCAAATGATGCGTTCAAGCACTTCCCGCTGCTCATCGTTTTCTTCTTCCTCATCAGATTCATCAGCATCCCAGTCCTCGTCATTTTCATCCTTTAAGGCCTCCAAAGGGATAAACTGATACTCCATGCCGGTTGCATTAATCGTGAAAGAAGCCCCTGTTCCCTCAGTCATCCCCTGCAAAACGCTCCGCATCCCCTGAAGCTCTTTCAGGTGCGGATACTGTTCTTCCCTCGGGCGAACGTTGATTTTTGTTTGAACATTTCGGGTCATATCGTTTGCCCGAGTAATTTGTTCCTTGTAAACGCATTTTCCGCCCAATTTTTCATACAGTTCATCCGATGTCAGCCAGGATAACAACGTGCTATCGTAGTTATACTCCATACTTTTCAGCACATCGCAGAATTGCTCATATGTTCTCTTTTCCGTTTCCGGGGAGGTGTTGTCGATACTAGCCCTGACCGAATAAAACGCATATCCTTCTTCTGCAATATATGCCTGCAGAAACTGAAAACACATTTTTATACCAAATATTTCGGCAATCTTCCCGCTGTACTCTACAAGAATCTTGGGCTGGCTGCAAACTTCGATATATGTGTTTTGCTCTCGCTCCGCTTCATATTCAAGAAAATTACTTTCATTCACATCATCCGGATAATCGGAAACATCCCGTTCAATATGATTGACGCTGCACGAAAACTGATACTCCCGCTTGCCGCGTTCATAATCAGAAAGAACAATCTTACAGACAGGTTCTTTCCATTCGACCGGTTCAATGTCGTCATCGTTTTCTTCCGATTCATCCGATTCCCAAATTCCTTCGTATCCTTCCGGCAGATTAAACAGCAGTTTATCGTCAAACGCAAACGGCATATCCATCTCTTTTCCTCCTCCGTCTCACTCGTCCTTTTCCCGTTCTTCCTCCAGCCGTTTTTCAAATGCGGCGCATACCGCGTCCGTCTCCCGCCAGACGGCCATCATGTCCTTCCGATTTTGATACGCCTGATCGAGCAAGAAGTCGAGTTTTTCCGCCCATGCCCTCGCGTCGGCGGATGCGTCCTTCTCTTTCGGCCGAACCAGCTCGGCGACAGCCGCCATGGCCTGCATATATGCGGCGACAAACGGCTCACACGATTCGCCGAAAATCGGATCGTAGTCCTTCTGCGCAAGCGCAATCAGCTTCTCAGCCTGCTCGTTCATCGGCTGCTTCGCCTTTTTCGCCTCCGCCGCATCGGCAAAAATAAATGTGCCGTTTTCATCCATCAGCCGGTTGAGCGTCGCCTGCGTTCGCGTCAGCGCATCGAGCAGTTTTTTGGCTTCGTCGTATTGCTTTTTCTTTTCTTCCGGCTTTTCGTCCTCTTTAGGCGGCGCACTTTCGGGAATTTCCCCGCCCAAAATCCGCGCCAACTGCCCGCCGAACGTATCGATTGCGTCGTCCGGCGCGCGCTGTTCCGTCTCCTTCGGCGCGTCCAGCTGCTTGGCCAGCATCGCCAGACAGCGCTCGATTTCCTGCCGGGCTTGTTTCTTGCTCGACGCGCCCGTCAGACGCTCAAGGCGAAAGCCCTTTTTTGGGCTTTGTCTGCCCTGAAAGTCCGCCATATCGCGCAGGGCCGCCCCATAAGCCGCCCGCGTCATCTGCCAATACTTAGCCTGCACAGCGTCCGCCCGCGCGCCATCCATGACAGCCGCGGCGTATGCCCTGCCGCAAAACGGGCAAAACCTCGCTTCTTTCCCTTGCAAATCCAGCGTTTTTCCACACGCGGCGCAGATAAAGCGCATCATTTCTCCCTCCCCGTTTTACGCCAGCTCAATCGCCTTTTTCACGGCTTCAATCGGATCGCTGTAAAAAATCGGCTGAACCGCCGTCAGCAGCTCGCCCGGAACGTGCATCAGCTCCTGCATGCTTTGAATCGGGAGCAATAGCTGCTTCGCGCCCGCGTTCTTCGCCACGCGGACGATGTTCTCCAGATTTTTGATTTCGCCCATCGTGCCGGACAGCTTGATTTCGCCGATTACCGCCGTCGCCTCCATCACGGGGCGGTTCGCCACCGCGCTGCAAAGGCCGACCAATTCCGCCACGGATACCTCCGTGCTCAGTCCCTTGCTCTGCGGATCGGCATAATAGAGCAGATAATCGTGATCCGAAAGCGTCGTGCCGGGCAGGATGCTTCTCGCCTTGTCCATGAAATAATACCAGGCCGCGTCAACACATTCGTTCACGGCGCGATTGCCGCCGATGCCCTGCGTCTCCATCTTGCCGTTGCCGCGGATGACCTTGTTTTCCAGCCGATAGACCGCCACTTCGCCGTCAATCTGATTTGCGCCGAGCGCAAACACGTGGCCTGCCGGAAGCTTCTCGGCGGGAATCAGCGTATTGGAAGCCTGTTCCGGCACGGAGACGACGGTTTCGCTGCCGTATTCATCCACATAGCCCAGCGCGACGTCCGCAAATTCCACCCCGGCCATGAGCTTGAGCTGTTCCTTCACGCGCCGCCGTCCCTCAATCGCGTATTCCAGCAGTCGGCGCATCTCGTCTTCCGTCACGTTTTCATCCGGGAAAATCAGCTTAATCAGGCCGGACATGGTCTTGCGCACGGCGATTTCGTCGCGCTTGTTGAATTTGTTATTCAGGCGGAAATAGGCGTCGAGCAGATGCGTGCAGTCCTTTTTGCGCAGCTCCCGCGTCAGCTCGGCCAGACAATCCGTAATCAGGCCGTATTTTTCCGTCAGCAGCTCCGAACGCATTTTCGGAATTTCCCAGCCGGGCAGGTAATAATGAATCCGGTCAAAAAACGCGCTGTCGTTGTTGAATTCGGGCGGGAACGGCTCAAACAGATGCGCAACCTTGAGCAGATTCTGCACGCTGTCGTTGATGTTGCCGACAAAGACCATCGACGCATCCGCGTTGATCATATTCCGCCCGCGGGCAAACGAGCCGGAGGCCATGTAATCCTTCATAATCTGAATCGCGTCCAGATCGCGGAAACGCATGCCCGCCACCTCGTCAAAGGCCACGCAGTCCCAATGGCCGACCAGCCCGACCCTGTGCGCCGCCATGGAGTAGAACAGGTTCGCCGTGGTCGTCTGTCCGCCGCTCATCAGAATGGAATACGGCGAGATCTCTTTATACAGATGGCTCTTGCCCGTGCCGCGCGGGCCGAGCTCGCAAAGGTTGTAATTGTGTTCGGCCAGCGGCACCATGCGCTCGATAAAATGCAGCTTTTCTTTTTCGCTCAGCGCGTCCGGCTCCATGCCTTCCGAGCGGAGCAGCATCGCGATCCATTCCTCGGTGGTAAATTCCTTCCGCTTGTCGATCATCTCCGCCGCGTCGAGGTTGGGGAGCTGAATCGGCTTGAGGCCGAGAATACGGAAAGGCGAATCCTCCGGCCCGCGCTTTTTGCGGCGCTTCTTCTCGTCCTCCATCGAATCCTGCTGATAGGTATAGCCGATGCGCGCGATGCACCAGATGCCGCCCATCAAAATTTTGGTGTATTTCACGGCGTAGTCACTTTGCAGGACGAACGGCTCGATTTCCAGATTGGAAAACCGCGCGACGTAGATATCCTTGTATTCATCCAGCACGGCGCTGACCTTGTCGATGACGGTGTATTCCCCGCGCTCGCGGATGAGCGATTTCACCTTTTCGCTTTCTTCCGGGCGGACATAGTTTTCCGCGAGAATTTTGCGGATTTTTTCCACGCCCTCGGCGATGGCCGTTTCATCGTCGGTCGCGCAATACATGCCGAGCAGATATTCCAGCACGAAGGTCGGCACGTTCGCGCCGCGGCGAAGCAGCGCCGTCAAATCCTTTCGGACGACCTTCCCCGGAAACACCTCGTTGATCTTTCGATCCAGTGCATCCATGTTCCCGCCTCCTTAAAAATCAAAGTCCATGCCGAACACGATGTCGATGGTAAACGGAACCCGCGCGAGTTCGGTTCGATCGTCTTCATCGGTCAGCACGAGGTCGTAACGTTCGTTTTTATCGTAATTGCTGCCCAGCAGGCGGAAGGTGACGCGCGTTGTGCGGTCGTTGTTCTCCGCCGCGGCGCTGTCGCCGATGATGCGGTGGCTGTCGCTGACGGGCTGCCCGCGCCGATCCACAAAGCGCGCGTTGACCGTGCGCGGCTGCACCTTGCCGCCGCAGGCCTCCTGCTGATAAAACACCAGCGTGAAAATGCCGTTGCTGATGGTTCGATTCTCGCCGAGCAGCACGATGTTCGCCTTGGTGATCGCGCGGTAGCCCTTCTGCCCCGCCTTCCTGTTGCGATACGCGATGAGCGGGACGACCAGCTCCTGAAGGGAAAGCCCGCCGTGCATATACGGCGACGCGCCGCCCTGCTGCTTAAAGCGCAGATCGCCGCGCGGCGTGACGCAGGCCCATTCCGGCCGGCCGAGCATCGTCAGCGGCATGGAAAGCGTCCGCTCGTCGCTGACGTTCTCCCGCACAACCGCATAGCGCCGCTTATAGCAGAGCACGTCGCCCGCTGCAAGCTCCCGCTCCGCCTTATCCGTCTCCTCCAGCGGCGAGCGGGTGTAGATGAACCCGTGATCCGCCGTGACATAGATGCACGCGGCGCTCAGCTCGCTGACCAGCATGCGCATCGCCTGCTCGATTTCGCTCATCGCGGTTTCGCACGCGGCGAACACGTCGCCGTCGCTTTCGCCCGCGCGGTCGATCACATCCTGATAGAGATAGACGACCTTCGCCTCCCGCGCGATTTCCTGCCGCTGGGCGCGCGTCATCCGCCGAAACACGCCCAGCTCCAGCGCGGCGCTCTGCGGGCACGCCGCCCGCAAAACGGCCTCGCGCTGGCTCGCGTCGGTGCGCATGCCGTCGCAGAGCACGCTCAACTCCTCCGTGAGCGTCAGCTTTTTGTGCGGCAGAAGCGCCGCCATCCCCACCGGCGTGATCGTCGGAATCGTGCCGACCATCGCCGTGCAGACCGTGTTGCCCGAAAGCCTGCCGTGCAGCCGCTCGGTCAGCTCCTGCGCGACCTCGTAGCGCAGCGCGTCGGAGACGATGACGAATGTGCGCGCGTCCTCCCCGCGCACATGATCCGCATAAAACCGCTCCTGCCGCGGCACAATCGCCAGCGCGGTTTCCAGCGTCTGCCCCGCCAGCAGCGCCGACCAGCACACGCCCAGCGGCGCGAGGCAGCCGTTTTTATACAGCCGCTCCGCCGCCTGCACGGCCGCCTTCAATTCGTCCTCCAGCGCGAACAGCCCCAGCGCCAGCGCCCGATCCGCCGCCGCGCACAGGTGGCGATACGCCGTATCCATCCGGCACAGGCGCGAGGCATACGCCGCGAACATCTCCTCCGCGTCGGTGAAATGGAAGCCGTCCCGATACGCCCGGATGAAGAGCTGCATCTCGCACAGCGCGCCCAGCGCATCCGCATACGGCGCGTACAGCCCCCACCACGGCAGCTCCCGCCGCGCCTGCATCATGCCCTGCACCTCGTCCACGTTCATGCCGTCCCGCGCGAACGCCGTCAGCGCCGCGCGGATCAGCAGCGCGTCCGCGCAGGGGTAGACCGAGACGCGCAGCAGCGACGCCCGGTCGAGCTTTTGCAGCCGCGCCATGACGGGGTAGCGTTCCTCCACCGCGCGGCAGGTTTCCAGCATGGCTTCTCTGTCCTCGTGCAGCCACTTGCTGACCAGCGCATACGCCTGCTGCGCATAGGCCGCCGCGCCCGGCAGTCCCGCGAACGCATCCTCCGGCGCGTTCAGCAGCGCCGCGCTCGTCAGCAGATAGCAGGCCAGCTCCGCCGCGTCCCGATTGCCGGTATAGCCGATCGCCTTTTCGGCCAGCAGCCAAAATGCGTCCGCCCCGCAAAACTTTTCGATGGCTTTCAGCTTCTCGTTTTCTTCCTCGTGCGCGCCGAGCACCGCCGCGCCGAGCACGCCCGAAAGCGACGCGCTTTTCAGCCCGCAGAGCACGCTCATCACGCCGATTTCCAGCTCCTGCTCGCTGCGGTAATCCTTCCCGAGCGCGCCCAGCTTCGCCACGCGATCCCGGCTGGCGAAAAAGCGCCCCACACTCCGCGCATAGCGCCGCATATCCACGCCGTCGGCGATGTGCAGTTCCTCAAAGAGCAGCGACCAGTAATCCGCGCGGAATATCTCGCTGTATTTGAACACATCCGCCAGCCAGTTATCCTGCCAGCGCGCAAACGTCTTCGGGCAGTAGAGCAGAATGTCCTCCGCCGCGTAATCGCTCTCGATCTGCCGCCGCAGGGTGAACCACTCGTCCTCCCGCATGACGAGAATGCGCACGCCGGGCAGCTCCATCTGCTCCACGTCGGCGGCGAAACCACCCTGGTCATCCTCGAACACGACGATGCGCCGCGTGTAGTATTCCGGAAGGGGCGCGGCAAACCGCCGCAGCAATTCCTGCCGTACATCCATCGTCTTCCCCTCCGTCACTTGATTTTGCCGAGTATCGCGCCGAGCTTGGCGTAATTGACCTTCACGCCGTCGTCAAGGTCGAGCGGGATGCGCATATCCGCCAGATGGTGCACCTGTTCCTCATACTGCCCCAGCTCGATGAGCTGCTTTTCCAGCTTCTGCGCGCGCTTGCCCGCCTGCGCCTTGGCGCGTCCCTCGCCGCTCTCCTGCGCGCGGCGCGCGTCGTCGAGCTGCACGCGCAGGCGATCCTGCAATTCATGCACATAATCCATGCGGATGCGCCCGACGGTATCGCGGTCATAGCGGTGCAGATAAAACAGCGCGCGGAATGCCCCCGCCTTGCCGCTGTCGCAAAGCCAGTAAATCGGCCGCTTTTGATAGGTTTTGAGGTGGTCGGCGTAAAAATCGTTCAGGTAATAATTGCGGATGACCTCGCGCGGGGTTTCGCCCCTGCCGCCGAGGGCGGACGCGACAAACGCAAGGTTTTCTTCCAGCGTTTCCGCGCCGTAGACCTTCCGGATAAACTCGACGGTGCGCTCCGCGATATCATCCGGGAAATACGCCTCGTCGGTGATCGGCACAATGCCGTCGCTGTCCGGGTAGAAAAGCCCGAGCGACGGGTCGGCGAAATCGCAGGTTTTTGCGCCTTCCTCGATGCGCGCGCGAATCTGCGCGTCGTCCCATTCGCCGCCCGCGAAAAGCAGGCCGTCCACATAGGGCGAGTAGCGGCCGAGGATACAGCCGACGATATACGACAGCAGGCTGACGATCTCATCGCGCATGGAAAGCACATAGCGCATTTTGCGCTCCTCGTCGCTCGGCTCGTCGATGATTCGGTAAACCGTCACATCCTTATCGGCCACATCGGGCGTGAGTTCTTCCTGCAAGCCGTAAATATCGATGAAAATGCGGTTGAGTTCTTCTTCGTTGGCTTTGAGGGTATCAAAGCGGTTTTGGCAGGTTTGCTGGTATTCGCGGTATTTGTCGGAAATCAGGCGGGACATGTTAAACCTCCCTATTCAAAATCTTATCCTTATCTGTAATATCAATCCATGATAACAGGCTCTTTCTCGGCATTAGTATTCTGGCTGTTATCGTATTTTTATCTTTATCTTCCAACAGCATCATGTCATTTTCAAAGAAATAAGTATTGCCGTGCGCAAAGGAATTGCGAATATGTCGAAATAAGCATGCTACTCTCGATTCTTCAGGATTAAGTTTCATTGTCTCATTTTCTTCTACTTTAACACTATATTTTTGTATTAACACCGCTCTTGGATGTTCGATACAGATCGTTCTGTTTCCTAAGTCTACTGAATTCAATGTATTTTTTATGCTTGTTGCCCTAATCATATAAAAAGATTCGATTCCTGCATCTTTAGCAAGCGTATTTTCTAACGCCGGATATCCATTTTCTTTATTCGTTGTATTTGCCCATCCATAATTAGTAAAACTTATCGATTGCGCGCTTTGCTCTGCTGGGGATTTTGTAACATAAAAATCCCATATCAAATTAACTTCATCCGCTGAAAATCCGCTATCCTTTATCGCCATTTTCCGATTCTGAATATCATATTTTTTACTTGTACATATATGCTTTTTTACTTCTACCATTTTGATATCCTCAAATCAGCGGGTGTTTCTTAAAATCCCACGAAATCTCAAATGAGTCCCAGTCCCATTGAGAGGTGCCAACATTATCCTCGACAATTTGGTTCACTTCATCTTTCCTTTGAAACTTATCTGGAATTGGAACACCTGCAACCGCTCCTGGAACAAAATTAATTGTCGGATTGATTATATCTATTGCTTCTGATGCAAATTTTGTATTCAAAATCCCCAATATATAGCTCAATTTTTCTTTTGTGGCAAACAATCCCGGTGCTGCATCGCTAAAGAATCGACCACTTTCCTTTTTTCTAACACTAATGACAGCACTCGATATTTTTGTCCATACCACACATTCTTTTAATGCACAATCAACATTAACTAATCGACCTCCAGTCGCCCCGTCCGCTGCTTTGCGTATTTCTCGTCCATTATCATACCAATTAACAACAAACGATTCATTTCCAGCCCACCGTCGATAATCTCCTCCCTTGCAGAAAGGATACCACTTGTATTTTTTATCTGATGTTTCATTTATATCTGAGTAATCAGTGCTCATTTTATTTCTATCTATTTCAAACCACAAGCGTAAAAACCGATCATTGTCTGTTGTTGTCATGCCACTTTTAGCACTAGCAACGTCACAAATTCTCTGTCCGTCGAATAACATTAGTATTTTTTCGCTCACCCAATACGCCACTGGTGCCCCCGGAATCTTCTCAAAATTATCTGAACTGACTTGCGCAAAGCGATTTCCTTTTACCGGAAAATCCTTTGGTTCACCATCTTCAATATCTTCCAGTTTTATATGATTATATGTGCCCTTATATCCGGCTATATGTTCATTTTTTAGCACAGATACCGCCGTACCAAACGCAATGCCCAACACCATATTTTCCATATGCATAAGTGTTGTTATCGTTTGGTTTTTCATAATAGTTCCTCTTAATTTCTCAAAACTGCTGAGGAACATCCAAGACTGCATGGTAACCATGCAGCAATACCCGCCTATTTTGGTATATTCGCGTCCCCGCTCCATAAACACCGCAAACAAATCGCTCTTGCTATCGGGATACTGCTTTTTCACAAACTCCGCCAGCCTTGCGCCCATGCCGCTGGAACCCATATACGGCGGATTCGTCACCACAACGTCATATTTCCGCGCCATGATTTTCGCCTGCGCGGCGAGCCTTTGCAAATTCTCCGCGTCCACACCGAGCGCGGTTTCCCCGCCGAACGGATTTTCGCCGAGTGCATCCAGCGCGTCGGCCAGCGGCTTGGGAATCGAGAGGATCGAGCCATACTCCTTGGCGTCCTTAAACGTTTCGCGGAGCATCCGCGCGGCGCGGCGCTGTCCTTCGCTCCACGCGGGGCTGTCGTTAGGGTTTCCGTTCCATTCGGCGACGGCGCAGACGTGCGGCTGAACGCCGCGGCGGAGGAAGAGGCGGTCATGTTCGCAGGCCTTCATCATCAGCGCGAAATACGCCAGTTGGGCGGCGCGGTCGTCAATATCCAGCCCGTAGAGGTTGTTTTCGATGATGGCGCTCACCGCGTCGCGGTCGGTATAGCCCTGCGTGCGGTAAATCTCCATCAGCACATCAAACGCATACACGAGGATATGTCCCGAACCCATGCAGGGGTCGAGCAGGCGGATCTCTTCGGGCTGGATTCGGCTCTCCTGCGCGCGAATCTGCGCAAGCTGCGCGGCGACCTGCGGCTCCTGCTCGGCTTCATCCATGTAATAGCGCCAGCGCCGGCGAAGCGCAGGGTCGTCGTGCCCCTCCAGCCAGAGGCGGCCGAGGCTGTTTTCCACCATGTAGCGGACAATCCATTCGGGCGTGAAAAGCTGAGTCGCCGCGCCGATGCGCTCCTTGGTGATCTTGACATTCTTTTTCAGCAGCTCAAAGGTTTCGTTCTTGAGTTCGGTGTTGTAATACTGATACAGCCATCCGATCACCTGAATATCCGCCCAATTTTCCGCGTCCACCGCCGCCAGCATCGCCAGCACGGAATCCTCCCGCAGCAGCCCGTCGGGGAAGAGCAGTTCCGTGTAATCGCTGATGGGCTCGAACATCTGCGGCAGCACGTCCGAAAGCTGATTGCACAGCGCGATCAGCAGTTCGGTATAGAGCGTTTCGGTTCGGTTGCCCTCCAGCAGCTCGACGACGTGGGAAAAATCCACGCCGTCCAGCTCGACGTTCTGCGCCTGCCGCACCAATTCAGGCAGCGCGCCGGGCGCATCCGGCAGCACGCGCACGGAGACGGGCAGCAGGTTATGCTCCTGCATATAGCGCAGCGCGATGAAGCGGTTGAACCACGTGTAGGCGGTTTCTTCCATCACCTGATCGTAGCCGCGGCTTTGGATGCGCGCCAGCAGCGCGTCGCGCTGGTTGATTTCCGTCTGCGAGAGCAGCGCCCCGCCGAGCGTCTGAAACATTTTGGAAGGGATGACCGCGCCGCCCGCGCAGGTCTTTTCGTCAATGCCGAACCCCCGCGCGCGATCCTTCACGCGCTCGATGAGCGCCACGCGCGCGGCGACGGCGAAATTTTTGAGCTGGGTCTTGTTCATGGATATATCCTCCTCGGTGTCGATTTCAATCATCCCTGCCTTCCTCCCCGAGGGAGGTGTCGCCGCAGGCGACGGAAGGCGTTCGTCAATTCATCTGAATCGCGTCGTTCTCCGCAAGTTCCTGCAAGAGCTTCTGTTTCAGCTGCTCCACATAGGCCTCGATCTCCGCCGCGCTGCTCAGCCGCTTCTGCGGCAGCACGTCGTAGCGGCGAATGGTCTTGACGCGCAGGCTCGGGGCGTTCTGCCCATGCAGCCCCGCCAAAAGCTGCTCCAGCCGCCTGCACTGGCCGTCGCGATAGGTGAAAATCTGGGTGATGATCGCGTCCAGCTCGACGGGGCTTTCCGCTTCCAGCGCGCGCGCCTTGAAGGCTTCGAGCTGCTCGTCGATTTTGCGGATGTCGCCGCGCAGCTCCGGCTCGTCCCCGGCGAGGGTATGCACGTCGCCGCGCGCCTGAACGATGGTTTCCTCCACGCGGGCGCGGCGCGCGTCGCTGATGCGCGCGTAAGCCTGCTGAACGGCGGCTTTCAGCTCGGGCAGCCGCCTGACCTCGCGATAGGGGCGCTGCATCTGGATGATGGCGCGGATGGCCTTTGCGGCTTCCACCGCCTGCGGCTCGTCGGCGAAATAATGGCTGTCGCGCTCGGCCTGTTCGCTCAGGCGAACCGCGTCGCGGAACACGCCCGCCTGATTTTTGAAGAAGAAATCGACCTCCGCGAAGTCCTCCTTCCAGTCGAGCAGCTCGTCTTCCGCGCGGGTGAAGGCTTCGAGCATCGCCACGTTGTCGCCGCGCCGGTCGAGGATGCCGCCGATCAGCGTCATGCCCTGCTCCACGACGGCCTTTCCCGGATAGGGGGTCGCGCCCTGATACTGCGCCAGCAGCGCGCCGCACTGTTTCTTTCGCTCGCTCAGCAGCGAGACGATCTGCCCGCAGAGGTTTTCCTCGTCCTGCTTGATATCCATCGTGTCAAACAGCTCGACCGCCTGCGCGCGCGCCTTTTTCATCAGCGCGTCGGACGGGGTGACGCGCAGCCGAACGATGGTCTTATCCATATCGGCGCGCCTTCTCAGGCAGTCCACCGCGCGGCGCTCGGCGTAGGGAATCGCCAGATTATCGCGGATGAGCTGCAATTTCTGCGCGCGCATCAGCGCCGCGATCAGCGCCGCGACGTCGATTTCCCGCCAGCCGTAGGGCGCGGCCTGATAGCGCCGCTGTATTTCGCCGACGGTGACGGCGATGTGCTGCCGTTCGCGCACCTCCATAAACTGGCGGATCTCGTCGAGCGCCTGCGCGTTGGGCGCGTCCACGCCGAGCATGGTTTCCTGCTGGTTTTCGCCGGTGAGGATGCGGCGGATGTCCTCATCGCCCTGCGCAAACGCGGTCACAAAGTTCAGCTTGCTGTAAACGTCCTCGATCAGGTAGCCCATCGCCTGATCCAGCGCGTCCTTGACGTTCTGCGCGCGGATGTTCATCCGCTCGCCCGCGATGTAGAACGCGCCTTTGACGATGGCCTCGCGGAGCAGCGTCGCGGCGGTTCTTTCGCGCTCGCGCGCCTCGCTCTGCCGCGCCTGAATGATCTTGCGGATGGCCTCGGGGAGCTGGCTGACGTTGCGGCTCTTGACGTATTTCGCGATGCGCAGCGCCTCGGCGATTTCGTTGTAATAGCCGTTGCCGTCCAGCAGCACGATGGCCTCGCTGTTCGCGCGGGATTGCAGGCGAAGGCTGCTGTCGCCGCTCTCCGCCAAATCGGATTCGGCGGTCACGATGCGCAGACGGATGCCGCCGATCTGCTGGCCGCGGATGCCGTTGTCCACCATCTGGTCGTAGGTGAAATCGTAGCGGTTCTTGTAGCGGTATTTTTTGCCGGGGTAAAGGTCGCCGAACACCGTTTCGCCGATTTTGCCGATGATTTCGGTCGGATCGACGAGCGTGCGGCGGATGTCGTTGTTGATTTCCTGCTCCTCGTCGGTCAGGAAGAGATAGATTTCGCCGTTGCGGGAGACGTAGTTTTCATGCACCAGCCTGTCAAGCGCCTGCTGAATGTCGCGGCGCATGGTGATTTTGTCGTCGTGTACGTCGGATATCATCAGCGTGCAGAGGTTTTCCAGATTGCCCGCCATGCCGTCCACATAGCGGATGAGGAACAGCAGCTTGAGGATATCCACGTCCCCGCGCTTCAGGCCGTCGCCCGCCGCCGCGTCGCGCTCCGCCCTGTCGATCACGCGGCGGACAGCGCCATCCAAAAACGTGTGTACCGTGTCGTAAAAGCGATAGAACGGGACGAACGCGCGCTCGTCGCAGCCCTGCATGCTCTGCGCCGCCTCCTGAAACGCGGAGAGCATGGAGCGTTCGCCGCCGGAGAGATGCTTGCCGGAAGAGCCGCTCTTTCGCACCTGCACCAGCACATCCTGAAGCAGGCGGAATTGATACGGCACAAACGGATAGGCCTCCACAAACTCCTCTTCCGCGCCGTAACCCTTCATATCCGCGGGCGTGTCCTTGGCGAAGCTGAACAGGTTGCGCATCACCGAGGCATTCTGATGATAGGTCATCCGAAGCAGCTCCGCCGCCACGTCGTTTTTCGCCAGAATACGCCGCTTGATGACCTCGTCCACCGAGGCGGAGGACAGGCTCAGCCGCGTGTTGAAGCGCCCCTGTATCTTGGAAAAATCGTTGCCCTTAACGTGCGTCACCGCGTCGATGTCCTCCTGACTGGTGACGATGACCCACACCTTGCCCTTGCAGCGCGAACCCAGCTCCTCCACCAGCGTCTGCAAGTTGAGCATCATGCCGGAATTGTCGCCGATGTATTGCCCGATTTCATCGACCAGGAACACGAGATGGAAATTCGGCGCTTTGCCGTCCACATATTCCGCAATTTCGCGCCCCAGCCGCTCGATGCTCATCTCGGCGGTCTCTTCGCCGTTGAACCAGTTGCGCGCAGCGTTCTCGCTCATGCCCGCCGTCCGGGTCAGCGCGGCGACCACGTCGTCCTCCCAAAACGCGAAGGCTTCCCGCGCGGTTGCCCACGGCTCGGTGTTGACAGCCTCAAACGCCGCCTTGAACGCCTCCAGTCTGCCCTGCCTATCCAGAAAGCGTTCCAGCGCCGCAACCTTCATGTCGTCGCCGTAATAGCCGCAATGCTCGTAAAACACCTTCGTAAATACCCGCAGAATGGCGTCCTGATCCTTGCCCATCGGCGATTTCGCGTCGATGTTGAACAGAATCGTCTCCGTCGGCACTTCGCTCACCCGGCGCATCATCGCGTAGCGCAGCGGATCAAAGCTGAATTTATCCTCAAAATAGTCGATGGCGCGCTTCCCGCCGATTTCCTCGTTGGCCAGCAGATACGATAAGATCTTGAGGAAATGCGATTTGCCGCTTCCGAAAAAGCCGCTGATCCATACGCCCATCTGGTCGGTCGCGCCGTCCACGCTTTGCTCATAGTGGTCGTAAAAGGAGCCGAAATGCTTGCGCAGTTCGCGCGTGATGACATATTCCTCCAGCTCCTGCCGACGGTTTTCGTCGTCCGTCTGCATGACCTTAATCACGCCGTTGATTTGCCTGTCGATGTCCTTTTGAAACATGTCGTAAATCTTCATTTGCATGTCATCCTTTCACGATGTTAAATGCGCGGTAATAATTGTCGTCCTCAAATTCGCCGAACAGCGTCAGGCTCTGTCCCGAATATTCGCCCGGATACAGCAGCACCACCGGCACGTCGTCGAACACATGCTGCAAATTGTTGAGCACGTTGTGGCTGCGCATGTAGGGATAGACCCGCCCCACGCCGCCGATGATGACCACGTCACCCGCCCGATGCGGTTCGTATTTCATTTTGTCCACGTAGGCCTGCGGCGGCGCGATGCGCTGAATCTGCTGGCGCATAAATTCCTGACCGCGCTGCTTTTCCATCTGCCCGATGCGGTCAAGAATCCGCCGTTCCCTGCAAATATCCAGCAGAATCTCATATAAATCGTAAATAATCACACGGCATTTATCCTGTTCGCCCGCATATTCCGCGCGGATCTCGCGCACAAACGCGCGAACCGCCATCTCTTCCTCCGGCGGATAGGCAAAAATATACAGCCCAACCTCGTTGGATAGCCCTTTATTTTGCAAAAAGCCTTCGTCGCCAAACATTGCCCGCAGCGCGTCCAGCCTCGTTCCGATTTCACTCATGCGCGCCTCCGTCAATCCAAAATATTGAACGCGGGCAGAAACGCGCGAAGGCCGTTCTCCCGCAGCTCGTTTTCCATCTCCATCGGCAGCAGAACGGGATTCAGTTTTTCCGTGCGCATGTCATCCAGATACCCCGTCTCCGTCAGGCACCGATGCAGCACGCCGCGGATGCGCTTCACCGTCTGCTCGCTCCATCCCGCAACGTTCTCATCCTGCTCGGCCAACCGCATCAAAAACAGATTCATGTCCTTCCGGGTCAGCGAATAATCCAGCGTGCGGTATTTCTCCCCCACCACGCCGACCATGAATTCCGCCACCAGCCTGTTTTGCAGCATCAGCGCAATCAGCGCCGCCAGCCTTCCATCCGCCGCCAGTCCTTCCGCCAGGGCTTCCATCATGCGCGGCATGCCTTTGATTTGCGCCACGCGCTTCAGGCATGCGCGGCATTTGCTTTTGATTTCCCGCTGCGTCGGGTATTGAAACAGGTTATCGTCGTAAACCCTGCTCAGGATTTCCTCTTCCGTCATGCCCCGGATCGTCATCTGCGCCACCTTGCGCATTTCCAAAAACATAAATTGTTCCCGCGTCAAGGCGCCGTCATATATCCCGCTCATGCGTCCCTCCGTTATCAAAATGTGTACTTTTTGAAAGCAAAAAAAGGACGCAAAAAGCATCCTTCTTCCATATGGAAATCATTGAAAAATATGAATTGGCAGTCTATAATGAACATGGGTAAATATAGCTTTCAAAAAGTACGCCTTATGAAACGGTTTCATTGCATTTCCGCACGGCCTTTGCCTTTCGATAAAACGTCGAAACGCTCATCCGGCAAAGTTTCGCCGCCTGCTGCAATGAAATCTGTTTTTCATTCCACGCCTCGGCCGCATTTTCAAAATTCTCCGGCAATAAAAGGAGCGGCCGCCCAAAACGAACGCCGCGTTCCTTGGCTGCCACGATGCCCTCCGCCTGCCTTTTTCGGATGCTGTTTCGTTCGCTTTCCGCCACAAACGATAGAATTTGCAGCACCAGATCCGCGATAAACGTGCCCAGCAGGTTCTTTTCCCGTCTCGTGTCCAGCAGTTCCATGTCCAGCACGCAGATATCCGCGCCGATTTCCTTGGTCAGTACGCGCCATTGACGCTGTACCTCTTCATAATTGCGCCCAAGCCGGTCAATGCTGACGATATACAGCAGATCGCCGCGTCTTATCTTCTTGAGCATTGCCTGATAAGCCGGCCTTTCAAAATTCTTACCGGATTGCTTATCCACAAAGATATTCTTGGGCGCAACGCCCATCTCCCGCATCGCGATTCGCTGCCTGTCCTCGTTTTGATCCATGCTCGATACACGAATGTAACCAAATATCCGATTTGCCATTTCCTGTTCCGCCTTTCTTTATTGTGCATATACGCCATGGGCATTGTAGCGGAACAAAAGAAGAAACGGTAGGTCATTCTTCTAAACACAAAAGTTGGTGAAAAGTCATGTATAACCTCGATTTCAAAGTGGTCGAATTCGACCACCTTAAGAGCAAAGCCGGACTGCATACGTTCACTTTGATCGCAAAGAAAACCCCGCCCTTGCCGCCAAGCAGAATATCCGAAATTTCGCATCCGTCGCTCAATTGACTGTCCTTTCCAATCTGGAAACCCACAACGCAGAAATGAATTTGCGCAAAATTCTGGATACATAAAAAAAATCACCCCATTCGAGGTGACTTCCAACCGGGCGACTAACTCCGGTTTAGCTTGGTGGGGTCGATAGGGCTCTTTCTTGCGGCTCGACGCCGCTTCGGTCAGGCGGCTCTGACAGCCCACCGGGCTGTCATTCACTCCCGCCTCTTCTCGCCCATCGCCCCCCAAAGGCATAAAAAAAATCACCCCATTCGAGGTGACTTCCAGCCGGGCGACTAACTCCGGTTTAGCTTGGTGGGGTCGATAGGGCTCGAACCTACGACCTCCACGATGTCAACGTGGCGCTCTGACCAGCTGAGCTACGACCCCAAGCACGTTGATTATTATACATCACGCTGCCCGCCCTGTCAACCCCTTTTTCACTCTTTTTTGGCCGATTTCCGCATCTTTTCGCGTCAAGCGGCCAAAAAGAAAGGCCTTGCAAGGAAATTTTTCCCGTCGGTTTCGCTCGGTTCGTCGCGCGGCCATTTTATCCGCAAAGCGAATCGCCTTTGATTGACATTCGGCACAAAATACGTTAAACTGATGGTTGAAACATTTTGCTTTCATTAGATAAAACAAAAGGCGGAGACTTTTTCTTGAGAATACTGGGCATCGACCCCGGTCTGGCGACGATGGGCTGGGGCGTGATTGAGGCGGACGGCTATCGGGAGAAGCTGGTGCAATACGGCGCGCTGATTACCTATCCGCGCGACACCTTCCCCACGCGCCTGCGCTGCATCTACACGGGTGTGCGCGGCCTGCTGGAAACCTTCAAGCCCGACGAAATCGCGTTCGAGGAGCTTTTTTTCTCCAAAAACGTGACGACGGGCATACAGGTCGGCGGCGCGCGCGGCGTGGCGCTGGTCGCCTGTCAGGAATACACGGATAACCTGTTTGAATACACGCCGATGCAGATCAAGCAGGCCGTCGTCGGTTACGGCGGCGCGGATAAGCATCAGGTGCAGATGATGGTGCGGATGCTGCTGGGCATCCGGGAGATTCCCAAGCCCGACGACGCGGCGGACGCGGTGGCCTGCGCCATCACCCATGCGCACGCGGGCGCGGGGCGCGAGCATTTCAGAATTAAGTGAGGCTACCATGATTGATTTCATCGAAGGCACAGTCGAAAGCAAGGCGCCGGGCGAGCTGGTCATCAGCGCGGGCGGCGTCGGTTTTTTGCTGCTCTGCTCCAACGCGACGCTGGCGGAAGCCCCCGCGAAGGGCGAAAAATGGCGCTGCTATTCCGTGCTGAACGTGCGCGAGGACGCCATAGAGCTGTTCGGCTTCGCCTCCCGGCAGGAGCGCGCGATGTTCAAAAAGCTCTGTCAGGTGACGGGCGTGGGCGCGAAGACGGCGCTGGGCGTTCTCTCCGCGCTGCCGGTGCGCGAGCTCTCCGTGGCGATTGTCACCGGGGATATCGCGGCGCTCTCCCGCGCGCCGGGCATCGGCAAAAAGACGGCGCAGCGCATCGTTCTGGAGCTCAAGGATAAGGTCGAGCAGCAGGACGTATCCGCCCCCGCCGGGAGCGCCGCGCCGGTTTCACCCGTCGTCGGCGACGCGCAGCGGGAGGCGCAGGCGGCCTTGCAGGCGCTGGGCTACACCTCCGCCGAGGCGGCGCGCGCCATCAACCTCGTGCGCGATCAGGCGGATACCGTCGATGCGCTGATTATGCTGGCGCTGCGCCAGATCGGCTCCCTTTAATCCGCCCGCAAAGGAGACAGAACGAACATGAAACTGCCCGAGGATCCCGTGATGCTGCTGAGCTTTGTCAACACGAAGCTGCGCGATCAATATGCGTCGCTCGACGCGCTCTGCGACGATCTGGATGCGCCGCGCGCCGCCCTTGAAGCCAAGCTCGGCGAGATCGGCTATTTCTATAACGCGAAGGAAAATCGCTTCGCTTAAACCGGCATGAGGTAAGAAGATGGAAGAAGAACGACTTGTGATGAGCGGCTTCCGCGAGGAAGAGGACGATCAGGAGAGCAGCCTCCGCCCCAAAACCCTGCGCGAATACGTCGGGCAGCAGGCGGTGAAGGACAGCCTGAACATCTACATTCAGGCCGCCCGGCAGCGACGGGATTCGCTCGACCACATTCTGCTCTACGGCCCGCCGGGTCTGGGCAAGACGACGCTCGCGGGCATCGTCGCCAGTGAGATGGGGCAAAACATCCGCGTGACCAGCGGCCCGGCCATCGAGCGCGCGGGCGATCTGGCCAGCCTGCTGACCAACCTTTCCAGCGGCGACGTGCTGTTTATCGACGAAATCCACCGCTTGTCCCACGCGGTCGAAGAGGTGCTCTACCCCGCGATGGAGGATTACGCGCTGGATATTATGATCGGCAAGGGGCCGTCGGCGCGGAGCATCCGGCTCGATCTGCCCAAATTCACGCTGATCGGCGCGACCACGCGCGCGGGCTCGCTTTCCGCGCCGCTGCGCGACCGCTTTGGCATCATCTTCCGCCTGCAAATGTACACGACGGAAGAATTGATGCAGATTGTGCACCACTCCGCCGGTGTTTTGGGGATTCAGGCAGAGGAGGACGGCGTGCGTGAAATCGCGCGCAGAAGCCGCGGCACGCCGCGAATCGTCAACCGCCTGCTCAAGCGCGTGCGCGACTATGCGCAGGTGCGCGGCGACGGCGTTATCACCAAGGCGATGGCGCGGGAGGCGCTGACGCTGCTGGACGTGGACGACCTCGGCCTCGACCGGGTGGACAGGACGATCCTGACCACGATGATGCAGAAATTCGACGGCCGTCCGGTCGGCCTTGACACGCTGGCCGCGACGACCGGCGAGGATGCCGTGACCATCGAGGACGTCGTCGAGCCCTACCTGATGCAGCTCGGCTTCATCATGCGCACCCCCCGCGGGCGCATCTGTACGCAGGCCGCCTACGACCACATGAAGCTCCCGATGCCGTCCGCCATGCAAAACGGCCGGCCGGAGGGGCAGATCAGTCTGCTTGATTAAAACGCGGGCGCGCCCGCATTTTGTGCCGCTCAATGATTGCAGAAAAGAGAATGAACATGAAAACCAGTGATTTTGATTATAACCTGCCGCAGGAGCTGATCGCGCAAACGCCCGTCGAGCCGCGCGACAGCAGCCGCCTGCTCGTCTACCATCGCGATACCGGCGCGGTCGAGCATAAAATCTTCCGCGATGTGATCGACTACCTGAACCCCGGCGACGTGCTGGTCATCAACCAAACCCGCGTCATCCCCGCGCGTCTGTACGGCGTGAAGGAAGGCACCGGCGGCGCGATTGAGTTCCTGCTCCTGCGTCGGCTGAACCTGACGGATTGGGAGGTCATCCTCAAGCCCGGCAAAAAGGCCAAGCCCGGCGCGCGCTTCGTGTTCGGCAACGGCGAGCTCGTCGCGGAAATCCTGACCATCAGCGAGGACGGCGGGCGCACCGTGCGCTTCTTCTACGAGGGCGTGTTTGAGGATGTGCTCGACCGCCTCGGCCAGATGCCCCTGCCGCCGTATATCCACGAAAAGCTGGAAGACAAGACGCGCTACCAGACCGTCTACGCCAAGGTGGACGGCAGCGCCGCCGCGCCGACCGCGGGGCTGCACTTCACCCCCGCGCTGCTGGAAAAGATTCGGCAGAAGGGGATCGACGTGGTGCCGGTGCTGCTGCACGTCGGTCTGGGCACGTTCCGCCCCGTCAAGGAGGACGACGTGGCCGATCACCACATGCACAGCGAATATTACGAGGTCACGCCCGAACAGGCGGAGGCCATCAACGCCGCCCGGGCGCGCGGCGGCCGCATCGTCTGCGTCGGCACGACGAGCGTGCGCACGCTGGAAACCGTCGCGACGGAGGACGGCGTCGTTCACCCCGGCAGCGGCTTCACCCAGATCTTCATCACCCCCGGCGTGAAAATCAAGGCTGTGGACGCGCTGATTACCAACTTCCACCTGCCGCAGAGCACGCTGCTGATGCTCATCTCCGCGCTGATGGGGCGCGAAAACGCGCTGGACGTCTATCGTCAGGCCGTGGAGGAGCGCTACCGCTTCTTCTCCTTCGGCGACGCGATGCTTATAGAATAACATGTCACCTCTCCTTCGTTCGAAATGAAAAAAAGCCTTGAAATCACTAGATTTCATGGCTTTTTCTTTTTGTCCGATTTTGTCATAGTTTACGCAAAAACCGTACTACAATGCCATTTTTGAGGGTCAATTCGGTGATTTTGCCGTCTAAAATGCAAAAGTTTTTGAAGGCCGACGAGATGAAATTTTTGACCACGCGCCTATCCAACGTGCGCAGCAGCTTGTCATAATCCACGAACCGCCGGGATAGCAATTCCTCGTTCATGGTCAGGATCGAAGCCTGTTCCAAGAAGGCCTCATCGTTCACCGGATTTCTCTGTTCCTCGGCCTTGGCCTGCGCATCCAGCTCAATGAGCCGGGCTTTGATCTTCGCCATGGATTCATTCAGGGAACCGCTCTCCGCAAGGTACTCATCTTCGGTCATGGATTCATCGCTGTACAGGTATAGCGCTCTGAGGCGCTGGGACGCCCTTTCTAGCCGTTTTAATTCCTTGTCGAGTATTTCATGCTCGTCCGGCGTTTCGTCGATCCTAGGGCTTTCTGGCGGCTCAAAATCGACAATGCCGAAGCGATCTGCAAGGAAGAACTTCTGAATGGCCTCCAAACTGGCCTTATCAATGGCTACTCCCTCCAAGCACTCCCCCCGCGTCAGCTTCTTCTCAAGCGTCTTGAGGTCGGTTGTTCTGCCGAAGGATCTGTTCGCCCGGATGTAGTTCGCAGCGAAATTCAGAACGAACGGTCCGAGCGTCGTGTCTGTTACGCCTTTGTTCTGGCAGTCGTGAAATCTCCGGCGACGGGAACACATATACAGGGACGGCCCCCAAGGATCTTTCTTGCGTAGTTGCTCCACAGTCGATTGATATCCGCTCCCACACGCGCCGCAAGTCAGCATACCGCCGAAAAGATGCACGTTCTTACGCTCATAGCTCATGTGTGTCTTGGTCGCCTTGTCGTTCCCGCTCATAATTGCTTTCAACCTCTCCTGCCTCTCCTCGTCCACGATGGCCGGGTGATGGTTCGGGATCACAACCCAGTCGCTTTCTTTCTTGTAGTCCATCACGTTGAATGACTTCTTCTCGTCCCGCTTGTTGTACACATATTTGCCCGTATAGAACGGCGAGACGAGGATTGATCGAACGGTCGTCGGATTCCAAGGCGTTCTTGAGCGGGGCGGCATGTTGTTTTCGTTCATGTACCGGGCGACACTCAACAAGGACGGCACCTTCTCGTATTGCTCGTACATCTTCAGAATGACCTCGACCTCCTGCGGGTTCAAACTGAATTGCCCTGTCTCTTTGCTATATGTGTAGCCGAAGGGTATCTTGCCGCCATTCCAAAGCCCGTTCTGCGCCCGATTAACCATGATGCTGGTCACGCGCTCGCTGGTCATGTTTCTTTCCAACTCCGCGAACACAAGGATGATCTTCAACATGGCTTCGCCTATCGCCGAGCTGGTGTCGAACTGTTCGTTTTTCGAGATGAAGGTCACGCCCAGCTTTTTCAGCTCTGCATACATACTCGCGAAGTCGAGCAGATTGCGGCTGATCCGATCCAGCTTCCAAACCACCAGATGCGTGAACTCGCCCTTCCTGATCCGCGCCATCATGGCCTGAAACGCCGGACGATCCGTATTCTTGGCCGAAAAGCCCGCACCCTCGAAAATCTCGTAATTCTCGATCCCAAGCGCGTACTTGACGTACTTGGGCAATTCTTCCTTCTGCATCGGCAGGGAGTCGCCATCTGCGGCCTGATATCGAGTAGACACGCGCACATACAGGGCGGCTTTCTTTTCGTCCAGCCTATGCTTGATGGGCTTCACTGGCATTTTCTTGCACCTCCAAATAACGGAGGCCACGCATTGCAAGCCTCCGACTTCACGTATTCGATTTCTTCAAGCTGTTCTCGATATAGTCTCGCTCGCTGGCGGTCAGATATTCGCCCAGCACCGCCATCACGATTTTCAGATCACGGTCGCTGCACCGCTCGACCGCCCGGCCAAGGAGATACGCCATATTGTCCCGCTCGCTGTCAAGGCGCGGCTGAACCGTCCGGCCGACCAGATAATCAATCGACACGTTCAACAGGTCGGCGATAGCCACGACGGATTCAATGCTGGGCGAATGGATCCCATTCACCAGCCGGGAGACCCGCCCTTTTGAAAGCCCCGTCGCGATGCTGATGTCCTGCTGCATCAGCCCTTGTTCCTCCAACGTTCCAAGGATGCGGTCATGGAGGTAAACCCGCGTTTTCTCCGCTACCGCCGTCATCGTGTCCGGCTCCTCCTTCCGCTCCTCCTGCTCCGGCTTCATGGGGTTCCCCCTTTCTATTGATACTTATAGAAAATAAAAAAGATATAATCTACTTCTACTACTAAAGTAAAGTAAAGGAAATCGCGGTTTCCGCGTCGGAAATGCCGATTTCCGCGCCGGAAAAAATTTATTTTAGGCAACTCATCTAAACCGCATTATATTTTATTGTCCATTCTCAATACATCGTTACTTGAGCCAAACTGACGGAAATCTGCCTTTTCACGCTAAAAAACCATTTAATCATCAAAAAAGGGATTTTCCGCTTCATAAATCGACTTTTATTCTCCGTAAATCCGCATTTCTGCGGAATAAATCAGGATTTCCGCGCCAGAAATAATTTTCAATCCATTTCGGCATTGACAACCGCAGTTTTTACACACCATAATGAGCACAAGCGCGCAATATAGGCAGTTTCGATTCTGCGAAAGGAAAACGTTATGAAAGAAGTAGCAAAACTCGACTTGTCCCTCAAATTTGTTCAGGATGAAGAACGGATCGTCCTCGACCTCAGTGCCCTTGATATCAATCTTTCTTTGACCGACCCTGACCCTGTTTTTTCTCAAGCTCAGATTTCAGCTTTAACTCAACAATGTTCTCGATATATTCTGCGAATTTGTCAGGCTCTTTCACAAGCTCCTCAAAATTCGTAATTCTGGCAATCACCCTTTTCGGTTCTTCTCCCCTGCGGCGCTCGTAGCTGTAGGGGGCATCAATCAACCCGACTAAATAATCAATACTGATATCGTAGAACTGTGCATAGATAAACATACACTCTAAAGACGGGGTGAACTGCCCACGTTCATGCCCAGACACGACAGATTGTTTCACATTCAAAGCTCGGGCGACTTCCTCTTGCTTACATCCATAGGTCGCCCGAAGCTCTTTTAATCTCTGGGGTAAAATTTCTTTATTCAGTTCCTTATACATTTTTTGCTCCTCCCGAAAAATCTGTTTTTTATATGGTATCACAAGCGAAAACAAAAATAAAAACTTTTTTTATAAAAAACGCGGTTGACATATATGAAGCACAGATGTATGATATATGTAGCTCAAATGCAAGAGGTGATTCAAAGTGAACTTTGGAAATGAGATACGTCTCAGGCGAATTGAGATGGGGCTTACACAGGCTCAGCTCGGTAAGCTCGTTGGCGTCGATCAACCGATTATCTGCGCGTATGAGAAGGGCAAAGCTGAGCCGTCGCTCACGCGACTGCTTCAGATCGCCAAAGCCTTGGAGGTTTCATCTTTGGATGATTTCTTTCGCGGCGAAAAAGTCCTTCTCCACGGCAATGACGGCGAAATCCACGATATCTTTTGATTCTGCCGTTGTCTTTTCGTAACCGCCAACCATATTTTACCGTTAAATTGAGGAAACGAAAATGGGACGTGTACCAACCAAAGCCTGCGGAAACGTCTACTTTGAGGCGAGGAAACAGGCCGCAGAGTATGATGCGAGGCTAAGAAGCCGAGAAGGGGCGGCTGAACTGCTCGGCGTTGCCCCGTGCACGCTGGCCGATTATGAGCTTGGCGTGACCAAGATGCTCCCGGCCGATAACGTGGTCAGAATGGCAGAGCTTTACCGAGCGCCGCATCTGAAAACCGAATACTGCGCGACCAAGTGCAGCATCGGTTGTGCCTATGCCTGCCACCTTCCCACCAGTCGGCAGCGCGTTGAGCTGGTCGCACTCGAAATCGCGAGCGCCGTTCCGGCGATACAGACGGCCAAGGACGACCTGATTTCCATCGCAAAAGATGGAGTCATCAAGCCATCTGAACTGAAGGAATTTGAACACACGGTCGGGATGTTCGACAGGCTGATGAAATCCATAATTTCCCTCTGGATCATCCGGGCTGAAGCGACAGGAGGCAGATTGCATTGACTCAAGTGGAGCAGATGGAGAAATACCTCCGTGAAAGGTTCGGCATCACCGACCGCAGACAAGTTGCCGAAAGGCTCAAGACCTGCCCAAAAATCAACATGGCCTTATTCACAGGAGAGGAGAGTGATCCCGATGACGATTCTCGAAGTCCGCAGAAATGCAGAGCGTGAGATGGATCTTCCCATTGACGACATGACCTTTGGCTACTGCCTCGCAATGGCCGAACGCAAAGCCGAGCGCAACGGCTACCCCGAAGAAATGGTTCCCGTTCTCCTGAAGGAGATTATCTATCAGGAACAGTTTTCGGCTCATACCTTCCGTCTCATGCACGAGGCGCGGGAGATTCTTTCGATGATGGGAGGCGACAAGCCGTGTGCGACTTATGCTATCACTTCCCCTGCCTGAGCGGTTGCCCAAATGCGGAGGAAGAACAGCCCGTATGCACCTGCCACAAGTGCAAAGAGCCGATCTTCGAGGGCGACAGGATCGCCGAGATTGACGGGCATATTCTCTGTCAATCCTGCGTGGAAAGCATCAAAGCCAGTGATTGGCTGAAGATGATTGGCTCTGAGTGGCAGGAGGCCTCCTGATGGCACAACTTATTTTTGAGCCTCACACCCACACTTACAGGCTTGATGGCATGGTGATTCCATCCGTCACGCAGATTATGAAGCCCCTCTCTGATGCAGAATACAGCGCCATTGATCCGACAGTTCTGGATAACGCAGCCCGTCGCGGAACGGCGGTTCACGCCGCCTGCGAGCTTTATGGTCTGTATGGCGTTGCCGATGTGCAGCCGGAATATCAGGGCTACATTGACGCTTTTCTCAAATGGGTAGACCAACTCAAACCCACGTTCATCTACACAGAACGGGCAATTTGGCATAAGCAGCTACTTTACGCTGGAACGCTTGACCTTGTAGCTGAAATCGGCGGCATCAAAATGCTGGTCGATTACAAAACCACGAGCCAGATCAACGATATGTTGACCAAGGTTCAGCTTGAAGCCTATCGCCGGGCGCTCGAAACCCACGGCATTGAAGTTGAGGGCAAAGCAATCCTCCAACTCAGGCCAAACGGAACATTCGAATTCAGGAATTACAAATCGCCGGATTTTGAGGCGTGGGATGTTTTCACATCGCTCCTCAAAGTCCGAGGATATATCAACAAATTCAAGGAGGAAAACCACCATGGAAGCCAGAGCAAATGAAATCAGTGTCGCCGTCGTCCCCACCAATCAGGAGGTCGCGGATCAGAACAACGACCAGATGACGCGCGATGTTGCAAGCATCGCCAGCGTCGCAAAGTCCTTTATTATTTCCACCTCCACCGAGTACGAACAGGCCGCCGATCTGGTCAAAAACATCCGAACCAAGGCGAAAGCCGTGACCGACCTGTTCAAGCCCATCAAAGAGGCCGCGAACGCCACCCACAAGAAAGCTGTCGAGCAGGAAAAGCGCCTCCTCGACCCGCTCAAGGGCGCAGAAACCGCGCTCAAGGCTGAGATGAACAGATACACCACCGAGGCCGAAAAAGCCCGACAGAGGGCGATTGAGGCGGCTCAGGCCGAAGCCCGCAAAAAGGCCGACGAACTCATTCAGCAGGCCGATCAGCTCGAACAGGCCGGGGAATCCGACATGGCCGAGCTGATGCTCAACGAGGCGCAGGTGCTCAATGAAACCCCTGTTGCCGTCGGCAACCCTTCCCCCAAAGTCAAAGGTGTCAGCAGCCGTGAAGATTATCTGGTCGAGATCATCGACGAAGCGGCTGTCCCGATTTCCGTCTCCGGCGCTGTCATCCGCCCGGTCGATCTGGCTGCCGTCAAGCGCATGGTCAAGGCCACCAAGGGCGCGATTCAGATTCCGGGTGTCAAAATCACCAAGGTCAGCAAAACCATCGTCAGGGCGTAAAGGAGGAGCATCATGGATAACATGAACGCCATTACCAAGTTTGAAACCGCATACGGCACGGTCGAGCTTTCCCCTGAGATCGTCACCAAGTATCTCAAGCGCGGTAATGCCGAGCTGACGGATCAGGAAATCACCCTGTTCATCAATCTGTGCAAATTCCAGAAAATCAACCCCTTTGTGGGCGAAGCCTACGCGATCAAATTCGGCAGCGAGTTTCAGATGATCGTCGGCTATGACACCTACAAGAGACGCGCCGAAGATAATGCGGCCTATCGCGGCCGCAAATCCGGCATTACGGTTCTTCGCGGGCAGGAGATTGTTCAGAAAGAGGGCTGCTGTCTTTATCCCAATGAAACGCTGGTCGGCGGCTGGTGCAGGGTTTATCGTATGCTGCACGACAAAGAGGTTGAGGATTTCGTGGAGGTCAGCCTCGCGGAGTACAACAAAAAGCAGGCCAACTGGAACACCAAGCCCGCAACCATGATTCAAAAGGTTGCCGTCTCTCAGGCTCTCCGCGCCGCTTTCCCAAAGGATTATACCGGGCTGTACACACAGGAGGAAATGCCGGATGTACAGGATAACACCGCGCCACAGCCACCCAGAGACGTAACCAATACCGGGACGCAGGGCACCCCGCCGCCTATGCAGGGTAGCACGCCCGCTACTGAGGAGGTTTCCTCCGACGAACGCAAGATCATGTTCAACATGGCGCGTCTCTGCTGGGGATCTGAAAGCATCGAAAAGGTCAAAGCGTTCTGCCGCTCCAAAGGCTATGAGAGCACCACACAGATGACCCGCGCCCATCTGGACGAGATCACGGCCGCCATGAACGAAATTCTTGAACAGAAAGAGGCTCAGGGCATCCCGCCGGAGGATGATTACACCGTCCAGTGATCCTCGTAAATCGAAAGGGTGTTTCAGATGGGTCGTTCTCCCCAAAAGGGCGTGAAATATTTTCCGCATGATACGGACGCATCTCAGCGCACGACCCTTTTCGCGCTCGAATCGAAATTTGGAAACGACGGATATGCTTTCTGGTTCAAGCTCCTTGAAGTGATGGGACGAAAAGACGATGCGGCGATTTATTGCGACGATTCCGCGCAATGGTATTATCTGCTGCATTACGTCAAGATGTCTGAGCAGCAAGCCCTCGAAATTATCGAGGAGCTGGTCAAGCTCAAAGCCATTGACCCCGACCTCTGGCGGCATCGCCGGATCATTTGGTCGGATAACTTCATCGACCGCCTGCAAGTCCTTTTCAGAAAACGGAAAGAGGGAGCGCCCCGAAAGCCCTCCCTCAATCCTGAGGAGGACAACATTGAACCAGAACCGCAAAAGCCGTTTTCAGCAGAAGAAAAGCACATTTCCGACGCGGAAAAGGCCGATTCCGAACCGCAAAAGCCGATTCTCGAAGAAGAAAACCCGTTCGGGCTGACCTTTGACGAGATCGAGCAGGCGCGAAATACGGAAGATGCGCTTGAACATGCAGCCCGTCAGGCGGGCTTGCCATTCTACCAAATGCAGATCACAAAAGCGCTGCAACTGGTGTCTATCTACGGCCTTGAAGCCGTACTTACAGCAATCGAAAAGACGGCCACAGGTCCGTCAATCACATGGAACTACGTCAACGGTATACTCAAGAAGGAGGCGGCGCAAGCCAATGGAAAGGTGTACGTCGGTTCAACAAATGGTCGCAAAGTGCCAAGCTCACAGCGAACAGAGCCGGAACAATTCCGCGACGGCCTCGTCTGAGGATTACTGCCCGTTGTGCAACAATGACGGCTATATCGTAGTCGATAGGGCTAACTGGATCGTCAAACCATGCTCCTGCCTTGAGTTGAGAAAAGACCGGGAACGCATTAAAGCCTCCGGCCTCGAAGAACAGCTCAAGACAATGACATTCGAGACCTATAAGGCAGATGACCCATGGAAGCAAAAGGCGAAACAGACCGCCGAGACATGGGTTCAGCACGTCCTTGATGGCGGATCGTCTTGGCTTTTCTTCGGTGGTCAGCCCGGAAGCGGAAAAACCCACTTATGCACAGCCGCATGTGGAAAACTTCTCAATGCGCGCAAACGAGTGAGGTACATGCTCTGGACAGAGGACAGCCGCCGCCTCAAAGCCTCAATTATGGAAATGGAGGAGTTCGACCGCCTCAGTTATCCACTGATTGCAACCGACGTGCTTTATATTGACGATCTTTTCAAGACACAGCGCGGCCGCGACGCGGACGGAAAGATTACGACCGCCGAGGTCAGAACGGCGTTTGAACTGCTTGATGCGAGATATCGCATGAAGCGCCCGACAATCATCAGCACGGAATGGATGATGGATGAATTGATAGCCACCGACGAGGCCACCTATTCCCGCGTCTATGAGATGTGCAAGGGGTTCAGGGTGCAGATCAAACGCGATCCAACGCGAAACTATCGTCTGAAAGATTCGGGCGACGCAATTTGATAAGGAGGAACGCATGGAAGACCAAAAAACAATTCGCCTGAGGATTCAGAAAGAGGAGGATCGACAGACCGTCGCCGGAATCCTCGTGAAAAACGGTTACGGATGCAAGGGTGCCAAGGATTACAAGATCACCCGCGACGGCACCAAATCCAAGGTGCTTGAGCCGTGCATCCTCATTCAGGGTGCGGAGGATGCAGAATGGTAAAGGGCTTCGTCATTCTCGGAGAGCCGCGCGGCAAGGAACGACCCAAGTTCACCACCATCAACGGCCATCCGAAAGCCATTACCCCACCCAAGACGGTCAATTATGAATCGCTGGTCAAGCTCAACTACTCGGCGCAGATGGGCGGCTTCAAAATCCCGGATAAACAGCCCGTGTTCATGCTCATTGATTGCTTCATGGCTATCCCACAGAGCCAGAGCAATAAAAAGCGTGAGATGATGGCTGCTGGGCAGATCCGTCCACTGAAAAAGCCGGACTTCGATAACGTCGGAAAAATCATCTGCGACAGCCTCAACGGCATTGCTTATTACGACGATGCAGCGGTCGCAGATGCTCGCGTCAGGAAATTCTATTCCCACAAACCAAGAGTCGAAGTGTTCATCTCCGACGAGGAGATTGACGCTCGAAATATAGATCAATGGAGGAAAAAACACCATGACTAAGGATATCAAGGTACACGAACTCAGCCTCGACGACGATCTTTTCGAGGGCTTTGTCATCGACTTCAACAGCTCTCTGGCCGGAATCATCAAGACCATGAACGAGAAGAATGTCGATCAGGCCGCCATCACCACAAAAACGATCATCACCCTTGAAAAGGTTGCTGTCTCCAATCCGACGGCCGATAACATGAGCGCCATGCGCGAAGCCGTTCGCCCCAACATCAAGCACAGCGTCGTTTCGACCATTACCACCAAGGACGAGAAGAAAGGGCAGCTTCCTGAAGGATATGAGATCATCATCGACCCGGACACTCAGGAATTTGTTCTTGTCAAAATCGACGACGGCCAGTCCTCTATGTTCGATTCCTCCTACACCGCCCCGCAAGACTACGGACAGACCTCTGATGACGACGCTGACGTTCAGGACTACGACCCCGACGACGATCAAGAGGCTCTGCCGCAGCGCTTCGCGCTTCTTGGCTCCGGCGACGATATGGAGGTGTAATCGCAATGGCTATGAAGATGCTCGTTGAATCCGTTCAGAAGCTCGTTTCTGAGGAGCTTGAACGCGCTTCTCAGCAGCACGGAGCCGTTCATGCCTCTATGGCTGAGGCTTACGCCGTCATGCTGGAAGAACTCGAAGAAACCAAGGAACGCGTTGAGGAGGCCGAAAACCTCCTCAACGGCGATTTCTGGTCAACCGTCAGAACCGATGACCCAACGCTCGCCAAGCAGCACACGCAGGCAATCTTCAACAGGTCTGTTCTGGCGGCATGTGAGTCGATCCAGCTTGCGGCAATGGCCGCAAAGACCCTCCGAACCATCGACAGGCTCAAGTGCCAACGTGCCAAGGAAAGCATCGAGAAAAGCGTTTCCGAAATCGAAAAAGAGGATTGGCCGGACTGCATTAAGGAACTTCGGATCAAACACGAGGTAGACTTCATTCTGAGCATCTTTGGCCTGACAACGGAGGAGTTGAAATGAGCACCGCTTTGATTGATGTCGTCGAAAGCGACCGCGCACAGAAAACCTTTTACCCCACCCCGGAGCCGCTGGCAGAAAAGTTGCTTGATGGGATCAAGTGGAACATGGTTGACTGTGTTCTTGAACCCAGCGCCGGAAAGGGCGACCTTGCCCTGTACGCCGCGAAAAAAATGTACTACGCCAGCCACAACTACCCGACACACGATGAACGCAGCATCAGGGAGGCAGTTGAGGAAGCCGACATCGACTGTATTGAGATCGACGCACTCCTCCGCAACACCCTTGAAGGGCGCGGATTCCGGGTCATTCACGATGATTTTCTTTCATTCCAGACTCAAAAACGGTACAGCCTTATCGTGATGAATCCCCCTTTTGACCGAGGGGCTGACCATTTCCTGAAAGCTCTTGAATTGATGGAGCATGGCGGCGAAATCCGCTGCATCCTCAATGCTGAAACAATCCGCAACCCCTACACGGAAACGAGAAAGCGTCTTGTAGCATCCCTTCAGACGGGCGCGGAGATTTCCTTCATCTCCGGCGCTTTCCGCGACGCAGAACGCAAAACGGATGTAGACGTGGCTCTCATCAAAAAGGTCATTCCTCAACGAAAACGGGATAGTTCGATAATGCAGGGAATGAAAGAAGCTCCGACATACAAGCGCCAAGAAATCCCGGAACAATACGGCGATCTTGCCTTGTATAGTGAAATGGACGAGTGGGTAAACCGCTACAATTATGAGGTTGCCTGCGGCATCCGGCTCATTGAGGAATGGCAGGCCATGTCACCCAACATGCTCAATCTGCCGAATGAAAAATACAATTCGCCGATCATCAGCCTTAAAATTGCGGGATGTAGCAATCCAGACGATTGCTCGATCAATAAGTACATCAGGGAAACCCGATATAAATACTGGAACATGATCTTCAAACAGCCTACTATTGTGCAGCGGCTCACGTCCAACCTTATCAACGAACTGCACGACAGTATTTCGCAACTGGTCGATTACGAATTTTCGATCTACAACATTATGACACTCATCATCAAGATGAATGCCAAGGTCATTGGCGGCATCGAAGATACCATTGTTGCACTGTTCGATAGCTGGACTCAAAAATACTGGAACGAGGAAAGCCCGAACCGGCACTATTATGATGGCTGGAAAACAAATGACTGCTTCAAGGTCGGTAAGAAGGTGATTATCCCCTTCTACTCCACCTACTCCTATGACAAATCGTTTGATTCATGGCGCGTCATTCAGAGATTCCGTGATATTGAAAAGGTGTTTGATTTTCTCGACTGCGGGCGAACTGACTGGGAGGGAAGCCTCGACACAGCCATCAGAATAGCCGAGTCAACTGGATGCACACGAAACATTGATACCAAGTATTTCAAGGCTACATTCTTCAAAAAAGGCACGGCTCATCTCGTCTTTAAGGATGAAAATCTCCTAGAGAAGTTCAATATCTTTGCAGGAAGAAAGAAAGGGTGGTTGCCGAACGCCTACGGGAAATGCAAATACTCGGACATGTCCTCGGAGGAACAGCGCGTTGTGGACAGTTTTCAGGGACGCGAACGCTATGAAGCCGTTATGCGCGACGCTCAGTATTTCCTTGCTGAGTCCGACGCGGGCATGAATCAATTTCTGATTGCAGGTGAATAAAAATGAGAAAAATCAAGGCATATTTAGACACTGGCTTTGCCGGATGCAGGATCGAAGAAGAATTTGAGGTCGAGAACGACGCTACTCAGGAACAAATCGAAGAAGAAGCGCGTGAAGCTGTATTCAACAGCATCGACTGGGGATGGCACGAAGTTCTTGATTCCGAGGAGGATGAATGATGCTGATCGAACATATGTCTGAGTTTCCCCATTGTCCATATTGTGGTGACAAAATGGAGCTTCAAGTCGAAATGCCCGATGGCGGGAATGATTACACCGCGTGGTATCAATGTGTTGTGTGTGACAGCACATCGCCGTTTGTTCAAATTCCCAAAGGTAACACGCGCACCCAGATTGAAAAGAAAGCCCTCGCCGCTGCTCTCTATCGAGCCGTTTCGGGAAATGATACATTATTAGATGTGTCCAAGAAAACCGAAAGCGAGAAATGTACGTCGTTTGCCGTGCTTCCGTCTGGAATTATTTTCAACATCAGCAGAATTGACGGCATCATTCGATCTGAAGCAAAGGATAAACCCTACGGTGTGTTCGTCGGCGGTTCTGATGAAGCATTTAGAATTGATTGCGACGATTACAAAGCCCTTCTTCCTGAACTTCACTTGCCGCCAAAAGAGGATGATTTTAATGGGAATCAAGACGAAAATTGATTGGTGTGACAGCTCGTGGAATCCCGTAACTGGCTGTCTGCACGGCTGTGAATACTGCTACGCGCGAGGAATTATGGAGCGGTTTGGTGGTGCCTGCCGTGTAGCACCGCATTATCACGACGTTGAAGATCCTGTTGAAAATGTTGGCGTGGTT
>OIXH01000866.1_pt1 | contig 36142 bp, 36 predicted proteins | sample 1587741 | NCBI WGS metagenome assembly OIXH01 (sample SAMEA3888916, study PRJEB22519) | human gut metagenome | biome: human gut; feature: human-associated habitat; material: faeces | place: Denmark | collected 2011 | reverse complement strand
GTGCTCATAAGACAGTAATTCTAAAAATTACGATTATGGCATCTGTCAGGCGGGATTGGGAACGAAATAACGGGTATCTGGTGAAAGCCGGATACCCGTTATTTTTTTGACGCCGCTAAAAGCAATAGATTTATTCACAGCTATTACAATAAATTTGGACAGGAAAGCCGGATAGCCAGTCCGGCTTTCTTTCCGTCTCATGCCTAAGCTACAATAAGGGGAGCAACTGGCTGACCTATCACTCCTTGGGCTTCCATGTCCGACTGAAAGACTGTCAGTCATCCCCTTATTGCAGCGTTCGATTTGAGCAGGTTGAGCCATAGAGTTCGCGTCACCCAATAGATTGAATCGGCAATGAGAAAAGATGGATTCCGGTTGCGATTCACAGATGGGAGGAATGCAAATGAACTCTGTTGGCATTAGCTGCTTGTGTAGCGTGGAAGAAAAGAAGGCATCAACCACTCAATTGCCGAAAACTTTCATTCAATGTACTTATTGCGAAAACGCCTCGCTTCGGCTATTATATATTATAAGTATATTATAGGGAGGCGCTGCGGCAGATGAGAAAAGAAAAGTCCTATAGCTTTCCCGCCATTCTTGCGGCGGCCGCCATCCTGCTTGCCTATTTATGCCGCATAACGACCAAGTTCGGCTTTGAGCTCAGACTTCGGGAGGAGCTTATTCTCCCGCTGACGCTGCTGCGGAGCATGATATATCTATGCCTTTTTATGGCGTGGGGAATTTCCCTGAAAATGCGTATTCAGCAAAAGCAGGTGCAGAAATACATGATAGGCGCGGCGGTGCTCATCGTGTTTTGGATATTTGTCCGCTCGCTCAGATTTATGATATTCACCGTGCCGCCCGCCCCGCGCTATCTCTGGTATATGTACTATCTCCCGCTGCTCGCCTTGCCGACCTCGGCGCTCATGGTTGCGCTGTCTATCGGAAAGAGCGACGATTACCGCCTGCCGCAGCACGTCGTTATGCTGTGGACAATTCCGGCGCTGCTGTTTTTACTCGTCATGACAAACGATCTGCATCAGTTTGTTTTCAAGTTCCCGGCGGAGCAGTCCTTCATGGAGTGGAACAACGACTATAGCTACGGCTTCGGCTTTGTCCTCGTTACGGCGTGGGAGCTTATAAGCTCCGTGACGGCCTTTGCAATGCTGCTGAAAAAGTGCCGTCTGCCGTGGAACCGGCGGCTTGCATGGCTTCCCGCGATCCCGCTGGCGCTGTCGTTTTTGTATCTCGGGATGTACGGCTTCGACTTCAAGTGGTTTTTCCTCTTCTTCGGGGATATGACCGTGGTGCAGAGCCTACTTTGTGCCGCGACGCTCGAGGGCTGTATTCAGTTCGGGCTTATTCAATCCAATTCGCATTACGGAGAGCTTTTTGAGGCGGTGAACGGCTGCTCCGCGCAAATCACCGACCGCAATTTTAAGGTAAAGTTCCTTGCCACGGACGCGGAGAGCTTTTCCGAGGAGAGGATACGCGCCGCCGAGAAAGCGCCGCTGCGCCTTGACGACGGCAAGGTACTGCATACGATGCCCGTCAGCGGCGGCTACGCCGTGTGGACGGAAGATAACGCGGAGCTTATCGCCCTCGCCGAGGAGCTGGGGGATTTGCAGGAGGAGCTTAAGGACCGCAATGAGCTGCTGCGCTATGAGTATGAGCGGGAGAAGGTGCGCAAGGAGATAGAGGAGCAAAACCGGCTCTATGACCTGCTGCAATCCGTGACCCAAAAGCAAATCGACGGCATTGCGGCGCTTGTAAAGGAATATCAGCAGAGCGGGGACAAGGGCTCGGAGAGCGCCCGCCGCATACTTGCAAAAATCGCCGTGCTATGCAGCTTTATCAAACGGCGCAAGCATCTGGCGCTGTCGAACTATAAGGACTATCGAATTCCCGCCGAGGAGCTGCGCTCCGCGTTTCGTGAGTCGATGAAGACGCTGGAGCTGCTGGACGTCAGCCACAGCTTCTATTTTGCGGAGACGGAGCTTTTGGACGGCTCGGAGGCCACGGCGCTGTATGATTTCTTTGAGGACGTGATAGAGGCGGCGCTCGACAGCCTGCGCTCGGTCAATGTCCGCATCTCGCGCATCGGAGGAAGGCGGCGCATCGCCGTGACGCTGGAGTGCGAGGCGGAGCTTTCGGCGCTTGCGCGGGATTATCCCGGCGCGGAGCTTGACAATGACGAGGGCGAATGGACCTGCCTGCTCACGCTCGGAACAGGGGGTGAGGGCAGATGACGGTATTTTCCGGCATATCGCTTTTTTATCAAAATCTTCTGCAATTACTGCTCTTTGTAATGCTGCTTGCGGAGCTGTATCTGCTCATTGAGAAAATCTCGCACCGTGCGCCGGGGCAGCTTTGCCTTGTGTCGAGCATTATGCTTACGCTGAATTTCCTGCTCCTGCTTTTCCTTGCGCGCGAACGGCATGACGTGCCGCCGAGCGAGATAGCGGAGCACATACCCTGGACGGTGGTTGCAATAGTCGTGCTTTTGTCGGCGGAGCATATCGCCATAGACTTTCCGATGGAGAGAAGACGCGCGGCGGCGACGCTGTCCGCAGCGTCCATCGTGGAGGCGACAAACGACGTGCCCATGGGAGTATGCTTTTCAAATCCCACGGGGCGCATAATCCTGTGCAATAATAAGCTTCGTATTCTGGCAAATCAGCTCACCGGCGGCTATCCGCAGATGATGGAGGAGCTTACACGGGCGCTGGACGCGCCGCCCGAGACGGTGACGCGCCTGCCCGACGGAAAGCTGCGCTTTTCGGACGGCTGCGTATATAATTTTCAGTATATCGGGCTTACGGTCGGCGGCGAGAGCGGCTGGCATCAGCTCATGGCGCAAAACGTCACGGAGCAGGTGGAGATGAACGAGCAGCTTGCCCGCGAAAACGAGAAGCTCAAGAAAACAAACGCAAGACTGCAAAAAATGCATGAGCGCATGGCGGACGATATCCGCGAAAAGGAGAGCCTGCAATTCAAGGTCTATATACATGACAGCATGGGCAGGAGCCTTTTGAGTATCCAGGATATCATGAACAGCGGCGAGGAGACGGAGAAAAAGCTGAAATCGCTCAAGGAGGCGGTCGCGGTGCTCTCCGGCAGCCGCCCCGAGTTTGACGACAGCATACAGAAGGTCATTCAAAGCTCCGCAGGGCTTGGCGTAAGAGTGCTGCTGTCCGGCTATCTTCCGAGCGGGACGCGGGTCGAGGCGCTGACGGTGCAGGCGGTGCGGGAATGTGTGACAAACTGCATCCGCCACGCAAAGGGCAATGAGGTGAGGGTAGACATTAAAAACTACGCCCAGATATACACCGTGACTATAAGCAATAACGGCGAAAAGCCGAGGAACGCCGTCACCGAGGGCAGCGGACTGACCGGTCTGCGCCGCAGTGTGGAGGCGGCGGGCGGCGAGATGAGGATATCGCACTCTCCGGCCTTCGCGCTGATTTTGAACCTGCCGGGAAAGGAGAACGAGGACTATGATTAACACCCTGCTTGTCGAGGACGACCTGTATATACAAAGGCATTTTGTCGAGCGCTTTTCCGAGGAAGAGGATATACGCATCGTCGCCGCCGTGCGGGACGCATTCGAGGCGGAAGGACTATGCGGTCAGGGGGGCATCGACCTTGTGCTCATGGATGTGCTGACGCTGCACAAGCATTCCGGGCTTGCCGCCGGCAAGCGCATAAGGGAGGCGTATCCGAATATCAAGGTGCTTATCGTCACCTCCCTTGTAGACCCCGAGGTCTTGCAGCAGGCAAGACGCGGCTGCGCGGACAGCCTGTGGTATAAGGACCACGGCACGGATGCGATTATGGACGTGATACGCCGCACGATGGCGGGGGAGCGGGTCTTTCCGAGCTTTTCTCCCTCCGTCGAGATGAAAAGGTGTATGTCCGAGGATTTTACCCCCGCCCAGATAGAAATTCTGCGCGACTTTATAAAGGGCTATACCTACCGCGAGATTGCGGAGAAGTTCAATCTCTCGGTGAGCGGCGTGCGTTATAATATCGCCGAGATGGTGAGGATAGGCGGCTTTAAGAACAAGGAAGAGCTGACCACCGTGGCAATTGAAAATAAGCTTGTCGTCACGACGCTTGACGACGGCGAGACAGAATAAGCTTGAGCTCCCGAGAAAAAAATTCTCGGGAGCTTATTTTTCGGCAATTCCTACGATTTTTAACGAGATATTTATGCTATATGCTGAAGCACGGCGAGATAAATTTGAGCTTATGAGCAAAATCCACAACATACTGACACAAGTGTCAGTGACAAAAGGGGAGAGTGCCGCTATAATTATTAATGTGAAAGTTTAAGCAAAAGCGGAGGTGACGAAGGAGAAGTGAAAAGAATAGTTTTGGATATGCAGAGCACCTTGTATGCAAGGCAGATGGAGCGGGCGCTTTTGCAGGAGCTTGACAACTGGCAGGTCGTTATCGCCGAGGAGCCGAGTCTTACGGCGGATATCTGCAAAACGCATATGCCGAGCGTCCTTTTGATGGAGGTCACCTGCTACACTCCGTGGAGACTGTCCGAGCGCATGGAGGTACGCAGCAAGGTGAAAAGGAATTGTCCCGACTGTAAGATCATTCTCACCGTCGAGGAGCGGGCGGATAAGGAGCTTGCAGAGCAGGTCAAGGCCGCCAAAAGGGATGGGCTGATAGATGCGTTTATCTTCCTGTCCATGACTGATAAGTATCTTACGGCGCTGCTGGATACGTTGTGAAAAGAGGTAATGAGATGAGAAAAATCACCTGTGCGCTGCTGGCGCTGCTGATTGTGGCGGCACTCCTGCCTGTAAGCGCTGCCGCAGCCTGCGACCATAGCTTTTATCAGGCCGAGGCGTACAAAGCCACCTGTACCGAGGACGGATATTATATCCTGCGCTGCTCAAAGTGCGGATATGAGGAAAAGTACGTCACCGAATATGCCTACGGGCATAACTGGGTGGAGTTCAGCCGAGAGCCTGCAAGCTGCATGAGCGAGGGCATGATAGCCTATAGATGCGGAAACTGTGGAGAGTTCGGCAAAACCGAGACGATACCCCGCAAGCCGCACAGCTTCGGAAGCTGGTTTGTGACCACGCCCGCAAGCTGCTATGATGAGGGCATAAAGACCCGCGAGTGCAGCTATTGCGGCGTGACCGAGAGAGCGTCTGTCCCCAGAACTCAGCATAATTATGTGTTCGCCTACGTCATGTCGCAGCCGACGACGACAAGCGAGGGCTATGAGCTTTATGTGTGCAGCATTTGCGAGACGGAGTATGTAAAAACTCTCCCGAAGCTCAGCGGCGGCACTACGGTGACACCGCCCCCGGCGCTCACTCCGGAGCCTACGCAGTCACCGGAGCCTACGCAGTCACCGGAGCCGACGGAGACGCCTGACGACAAGAGCGCCGATAAGAGCAGCGACAAGGAGCGCGCCGAGAGAACGGACGGCAAGAAAGGCGTAAACGGCAAGCTCGGCAAGGGCACACCCGGCGAAGCGAATGCAGCGACCGGCATAGAAGCGCCGAGTGCGAAGGACTCCGTCCCCGTTTGGGCGATAATCATGGCGGCAGTCGGAGTTCTGGCGGCGATAGCGGCGGGAATAGTGTTTTTTGTGAGAAAGCGCAAGAGAAGCTGACAAACGGCCGCAGGCCGTCAAGAACATAAAAAACAATTAATAATAAGGAGACAACAGATTATGGGACTTATTCAGGCAGCAATGGGTGCAGCGGGAGGCGTATTGGCCGACCAGTGGAGAGAATATTTTTACTGTGAGTCTATTCCCGAGAGCGTGATGGCCATCAAGGGTCAGCGCAGAGTCACGGGCAGGGGCAGCAACAAGGGCGTTGACAACATCATCTCCAACGGCTCTATCATCGCGGTTGCCGACGGACAGTGCATGATGATCGTCGAGCAGGGCAAGATAGTCGAGCTTTGTGCGGAGCCCGGTGAATTTGTCTACGACACCTCGACCGAGCCTTCGATTTTCTCCGGCGACCTCGGCGATGCGCTGATGGCGACCTTTAAGAACATCGGCAAGCGCTTTACCTTCGGCGGCGAGGCACCCAAGGATCAGCGCGTGTACTATTTCAACACCAAGGAGCTTATCGGCAATAAGTACGGCACTCCCTCTCCCGTGCCCTTCCGTGTCGTTGACCAGAGCGCGGGCATAGATATTGACATCTCCATTCGCTGCTTCGGCGAATACAGCTACCGTATCGCAAACCCCATCCTCTTCTATACAAACGTCTGCGGCAACGTGAGCGAGTCCTACACCCGCGACAAGCTGGAGGGTCAGCTCAAGACCGAGCTTCTGACCGCGCTTCAGCCCGCGTTTGCAAAGATTTCCGACATGGGCATAAGATACAGCGCACTGCCCGGTCATACCCTTGAGCTTTCTCAGGCGCTCAACGAGGTGCTCTCCGGCAAGTGGCGTGACCTGCGCGGTCTTGAGATAGTCTCCTTCGGCGTGTCCAGCGTAAAGGCCAGCGAGGAGGACGAGCAGATGCTCAAGCAGATGCAGCAGGCAAAGGCGTATATGAACCCCGGCATGGCGGCGGCAAACCTTGCCAGAGCGCAGGCTACCGCGATGCAGGCTGCGGCGAACAATCAGGGCGGCGTCGCAATGGCGTTTATGGGCATGAACATGGCGCAGAACGCCGGCGGCTTCAATGCTCAGCAGCTCTACCAAATGGGCGCGCAGCAGCCCGCGGCGCAGCCGGTTCAGCAGCCCGCAGCACCGGCAAATCCCGCTCCGGCGGCAAACGCATGGGTCTGTGCCTGCGGCGCAACGGCAACGGGCAAGTTCTGTCCCGAGTGCGGCGCGAAGAAGCCGGAGCCCAAGCCCGCGGCCGAGGGCTGGACCTGCTCCTGCGGCGCGGTGAACAAGGGCAAATTCTGTGCCGAGTGCGGCAAGCCCAAGCCCGCCGCAGCCCCGCAGTACAAGTGCGATAAGTGCGGCTGGGAGCCGGAGGACCCGAGACACCCGCCCAAGTTCTGCCCCGAGTGCGGAGACCCCTTTGACACCGGGGACATAGTGTGAGCAAGCTCTGGCGCAGGCTCCTTGCGGCTCTGGTGATTATTGCCCTGCTCATCCTGATTTTCTGTGTGCTTTTCCGTGTCTTTGTCACAAACCGGATCATGGACGGCGGCTGCGGGATGGAAAACCCGGACCTCAGGAGAGCAGAGGCAAAGCTACCCGCCTCGGACGCGGAGGAGCTAAGCTTGCGGGAGGATATAAATAATTAAAATAATATAAAGGAGGAAACGCTGTGAAGGGAAGCAAATTTCTCAAGGTCACCGGAATACTGATGATAATAGGCTCGGCGATGGTCATACTGCTCGGCGTTATAGTAGCGGGCTTCGGCGCGCTTGTAGCCGGAATTGGCGCTGCCTCCGGGCTTACGGGCAATTACTTTCTGGCTCTGCTTGCAACGCTTGTAGGCGGCATATGTCAGCTTGTCGCGGGCATCATGGGAGTCAAGCACTGCAAAAACCCTCAAAAAGCCAAGCTGCTTATAATATGGGGCGTGCTCGTCGTGCTTTTCGGCATCCAGATTATCGTTATGAACCTGTATAACGGCGGCTTCGACTCCAAGGCGCTCATGTCCGGGCTTGCCGGATTTGTAATTCCGGGGCTGTATATCTACGGCGCGGTGCTCAATTTCCGCGAGCTGAATTGAAGGCATAAAATAATAATAATAAAATAATATAAAGGAGGCAGCCGCCTTATGGGACTGTTTGATAAAAAATACTGCGACGTCTGCGGGGAGAGGATAGGGCTTCTCGGCAACCGCAAGCTGGAGGACGGGAATTTGTGTAAGGACTGTGCCCGTAAGCTGTCCCCGTGGTTCTCAGAGCGCCGCAACAGCAGCGTAAACGAGATAAAGCGGCAGCTTGAATACCGCGAGGAAAACCGCGGCCGCGTTGAGGCCTTTCACATAACGCGGACGCTCGGCAGCGGCACAAAGCTTTTGCTGGACGAGGACGCGGGACTGTTCATGGTCACAAGCGCGAAGAATATCGCGGAGGCAAACCCGGACGTGTTGGCGCTGTCGGACGTTACCGGCTGTACTCTGGACGTTGAGGAGAGCAGTAAGGAGCTTTTGCACGAGGATAAGGACGGAAACGAGGTCAGCTATAATCCGCCGCGCTATGAGTATTCCTATGACTTCTACATAATCGTCAACGTCAATAACCCCTATTTCAATGAGATGCGCTTCCGCATCAATCCGAGCTCCGTGGAGATCAGCCCGCCCCCGTCCATTCGCCCCGGAGTGACCCTGCGCTTCAACCCCGAGACTAACGCGGAATATAAAAAGTATAAGCAGCTTGGGGAGGAGATACGGCAAATTCTCGTGAAGGTACGGGATGATGCCAGAGAGAAGATAGAACAGGCCGCCGCGCCCAAAACGGCAGTAAGCTGCCCCTACTGCGGCGCGACGACTACACCGGACGCAAGCGGCTGCTGCGAATACTGCGGCGGCGCGCTGATGGGATGATTGCCGGGACGGATTTTGTTTTCCGGTTACGGCAGCATCAGGCTTTATTGGAAATGACTTAGGAGGAATTTACTGAAATGAAAAAGAGAAAAACCAGACTGCTTTGCCTGCTCCTTACGCTTGCAATGGCGCTCACGCTCTGCGCCTGCGGCGGGGATAAGGCATCGTCAGACCCGAACCACATCGTCCTTGAGGACTGCACGCTCGACTATAAGGGCGCGGTTCTCACTCAGGACTCGGTAGGAAACGACACAATAGTTATCACCCTCAGCTATACGAACACGGGCAAAAGCTCCGCGTCCTTCCTATGGACGGTAGTTGAGAAGGGCTTCCAGAACGGAGTGGAGCTCGATATCGCAAGCATCTTTACAAATGAGGATACATATGAGACCGTGACCGACGGACAGCTCACCGAAATTCAGCCCGGCGCAAGCACCGACGTATGCCTTGCCTTTATCCTGCGCGATAAGGAGAGCAAGGTCGAGGTGGAGCTTTCGCAGATAATCGGCAAGAAGGTCGGCAAGCTCAGCATTGACCCCACGACCCTGAGCACCGAGCAGTTCGGCGGCAGCGGCAGCGGCTCGACCATGCTCAACAAGACCGGCGACCCGCTGCTTGACTGGTGGAACGGTCAGTGGTACGGCTGGTGGATACTCACCGGCGGCACCGGCGCTTATGAGGAAATGAATAATAACTGGTGGGACGTGTCCGGCATTATCGAAATAGGCTCTGACTACATGGGCACGGTCACGCTCTGGGATGAGGACTACTCGAGGAGCAATCCCATGGTCGATGCAACCGTCAGCCTGAACTCCGCCGGTACAGGCGAGCACGGCACGATGATGTCCGAGGGAGGCTGGTTTACGGATATACCGCTTGAGCACGCCGACTGGATAGTCGATCCGGGTCTGTCGGAGTTTGACGCGATGATATGCATTGACGGCTGGTACGAAAACGGCGACGATGAGTACAGATATGAGATATATCTGCGTCCCTGGGGAACCTACTGGGATGACGTGACGGAGGAGGGACGTCCCAATCTCTATGACGATTGGTATATTCCTCTCATCGAGAAAAACGCCCTAATGCCGGATGTTATCGGCGGTGAGGCTACGGAGTTTGCCAGCGGCGGCTCACAGGGCGGCGAGGCGACGCAGACCGGCGCCACCGGCGGCGATTACGGCAAGTCGAACGCAAACGCGACCGGTCAGGTCTCCCGCGAGGTCATGGACAGAGCAATTCTCTCCCTCAAGGGCGACTTTATCTGGGATGACGTGAAGTATGAGGATATCCGTGAGCTTCTCGGCACGGACGGCGTGCCCTACACCGAGTTTGACTCCTGGCGCGCCGACCGCCATACCTATGAGTGGTTTGCGCCCGAGAGAGTTACCCTGCTTGTAGCCTTCAAGGTGGAAAACGGCGAGGAGATAAGCAATAGCTGGACCAGCGGAAGCTGGGACGGTCCGGAGTATGACGTGACTCCGGTGAAGCTCGGCAGCCGCCCCGAGGGCAGCGGTAATATGATTGACCAGAGCGTCACGATAACAGACTCCCGTCAGAATGTCGAGGCGACCGTGATGTTCAAGATACCCGAGGGCGCGTGGTGCGTCGATCCGGGCGTCCGCTCAAGCTTCCAGATAATCAACAACCCGACGACGGATAACGTGCCCTTCCGGACACCCTACATCAAGGTCGAGCTGTTTGAGACCTCCGAGAGCCTCAATTACTATGAGAAGGACTTTGAAAATCTGACGGAGCTGGAGTCCAGAACAATCGGCGGAGTCACCATGAACGGACGCAGCTATAAGAACGTCGGCATAGAGTGGATAGAGTTCTACGGTCAGATACCGAGCGGCGGCTGGATAAGCATCAGGCTTGCCTATATGAGCGCCGATCCCGGCTCCGATTGCAGCAATATACTCGACAGCATGAGCTTTAAGTAAAATAATACTGCCTCTTGATTTGTCCTCCGGGGCAAATCAAGAGGGGACCCGCCGCAGCTCTCGGCGGGATATGGAAGGAAAGATAAGATGGCAATACAGGTAACTAACTATCAATGTCCGGCCTGTACCGGCCCCCTGCATTTCTCCGGCGAGACGGGAATGCTTGAGTGCGACTACTGCGGCTCAAGCTATGACGTGGCCGAGATAGAGGCGCTATACGCGCAGAAGGACGAAAAGGCGGCGGAGGCAAAGCAAAAGGCGGACGAAAAGGCGGAACGCGCCGCGGCGGACGGCGACGATTGGGACACCTCCGGAATGAGCTCCGACTGGGGCGACGAGGCAAACGGGATAAAGGCATATACCTGCCCCTCCTGCGGCGCGGAGCTTCTCTGCGAGGAGACTACGGCGGCGACCTCCTGCCCCTACTGCGGCAACCCGACGGTCGTGCCCGGCCAGTTCTCGGGTATGCTCAAGCCCGATTATATCCTGCCCTTCAAGCTCGGCAAGCAGGATGCAATCAACGCGCTCAAGCGGCATTACCGCAAAAAGCCGCTGCTCCCCTCGACCTTCTCCAAGGCAAACCATCTTCAGGAGATAAAGGGCGTGTATGTCCCCTTCTGGATGTTTGACGGCTCCGCCGAGGGCAGCGTCAGATTTCACGCGACACAGAGCTATACGCACACCTCGGGCGACTATGAGATAACCACGACCGACCACTACGATGTGCGCCGCAGCGGTTCGCTCAGCTTCAGCCAGATACCCGTGGACGCCTCCAGCAAAATGCCGGACGACTACATGGACTCCATCGAGCCGTATGATTACGACGATTTGAAGCCCTTCTCCTCGGCATATCTCCCCGGCTACCTTGCAGATAAGTATGACGTGAGCGTGGAGGACAGCCGTGCGCGCGCCGACAGGCGCTGCGAGGGCTCCTTTGTCGCCGCCATGGAGGGCACGGTCGAGGGCTATACGAGCTGTAGTGTCAAGGAGGAGAACATTCGCCTCAAGCGCGGCAAGGTGCAGTATGCGCTGCTGCCGGTGTGGATATTGAATACCAAGTGGGAGGGCAAGGACTATCTCTTTGCCATGAACGGTCAGACGGGTAAGCTTGTGGGCAATCTGCCGGTGAGCAAAAAGCGCGTGCTGGGGCTTTTCTCCGCAATCGCGGCGCCTCTGCTTGCAGCGGCCATAAGCCTCGGACTGCTTTTGATGAGATAGGCGGTGTGAGATGAAAAAAAGACTGATATCAATACTGCTTATCCTCGTTCTTCTCATCCCGCTCTGCGCCTCGGCATATGCCACCAAGGCGGACGGTGCAGAGCCGTATAACATCACGGACGATGTAGGTCTTTTGTCCGATGCCGACAGACAGCGGCTTGAAAAGATGGCGCAGACGGTGACCTATAAATACGGGATAGGCGTTTACGCCGTCATTCTTGACGATTACAGCATATTTAGCTCCGACAGCGCCTATGCTGCGGCGGAGAGCATATACCATAGCTATAATATGGGGCAAAACTCCGGGCGAGACGGTATTTTGCTGCTGCTCAGCATGAGTGAAAGAGAGTATGGGCTCTATTACTACGGCGACAAGAGCGCGGAGGTTTTCACGGACTCTGCCTTGCAGGGAATTGAGGATGCCTTCCTGAACAGGTTCGGCAATGACGACTGGGCAGGCGGCTTTGAGGACTACATAAAGTATTGCGCAAGCTATATTGAAAACGGCGCCGCCGCCTCGACGGGCGGAGCACAGCTTGACAATATCACGGACGATGCCGGACTTCTCAGCGAGCCCCAGTGGCAGCAGCTTGAAAAAATGGCGGAGGCTGTCTCACAGAAGTACGGAGTCGGCGTCTATATCGTGACGGTGGACGATTACCGTGACTTCAATGCGGGCACACCCTTCCAGACGACCTACACCATATACCATGAGTACAACATGGGCGAGGGACCCGACCGCGAGGGTATCATGCTGCTTCTCAGCATGGATGACCGCGACTGTGCGATTTTCTGCTACGGCGAGAACTCAGAGTACACCTTCAGCGAATCCGGGCGCAAGGTGCTCGAGGAAGTATTTCTGGACAACTTCAAGGACGACGACTGGGCAGGCGGCTTTGAGGATTATATCCGCGAATGTGCCCGTTTCCTTGAGAGCGCAGCCGAGGGAAAGCCCGTTAAGCAAAGCCCCGTGACGGTGATACTCATATTCTGCGGCGTTGCGCTGCTCATCGCACTGGTGGCGACTCTCACCATCTGGGAGAGAATGAACTCCGTTGCGATGGAAACTACGGCTCACGCATACATCTCCGGAAATCTCGAGCTAACCGAGAAGACCGACAGATTTACCCATTCCACGGAAACCAGCAGGAAGATCGAGCGCAGCTCTTCCAGCAGCGGAAGCTCCAGTGAAAGCGGCGGCGGAGGTTCCGGCAGCAGCGGCAAGTTCTGACCCCATGCGCTTCCGGCAGATCCGCAGCCGGAAAACATATGCGGACAAATCTAAAAAACGGAGGGAATAACATGAAGAAGCGATTACTGAGCATCCTGCTTTGCCTTGTCATGATGGTCGGACTGCTGTCCGGCGCTGCATCCGCAGAGGGAACTACTCCGATTACCTCTTTGAAGTTCACTCTGAGCGGATACACTCTGGGAGCCAAGGCGCTGGAGCTCAAGTTAACAAAGGACCCGGGCGATGTAGGCATCGATATTGAGTCTGTGAAGGTGCTCAAGAGGATGAACTCCCTTGAGATCGTTGACCCGAACGAGATTTTTGTGCCCGAGATGACCTACAGCGTAGTCATCAGGCTGAAGGCGCGCGACGGCTTTGACATCACAACGCTTACAAAGGAAAATGTCAAGGCAACGGGCGCCGACATTGAGAAGACGGAGTTGTTCCAGATTGCCGGTCATCCGGAGAATGAACGGTATGTGACATTCCACTTTAAGCCCTTTGACTACCTCCCCGTGAAGGATGTCGCCGTGACCGTGGCTCCGCCCGTGCTCGGCGCGGAGATAAAGGCGGAGGCGCTCTCCTTCACTGCGACCGGAGCAGTGCTTCGCGAAACGACCCCCACAAGCTGGGCGATAATCAGGCCCGAGGGCTCCTACAACGCCGGGAGCACCTTTGTGGCAGGAGAGGTCTACGAATACAGAGTATTTATCACTCCGCAGGAGCTTTATAAGATTTATCAGGACGACACGTTTACCATAAACGGTCTGGCCGCTGAGCTGACTGTTATCTCTGACGGAGAGATGGGCATGCTGAGCTATGAATTTGAGCCTCTGGAGGAGGCCAAGGCCTTCACCGTGCAGCCCGTTGGCGGCATCACGCCCTTCAGAACCGAAAAAGAGGTGAGCTGGAATACAAACTTCACCCCGCTCAAGGTCGAGAAGCTGCGTGACGGCGTGGCCTACGGCGTGCTTGCAGATCCCACGGCGACCAGCGCCATGTACAGCGCCGGTCCCGGTCTTGAAAAGCTCCGCGCCTACTACGGCAGCGGCGATAAGGACTATGTGGAAAGCGACGAATTCTCTGTGAGCTATGAGGTGCTTGACAGAGCCATATCGCCTCAGAGCTTCGGCATAGGCGGCGTGGGACTCTTTGAGCCCATAGAAAACGTGCAGCTTAACCCGGACGCCGCCAATGACGGCGCTATGACCGAGGTGTTTATCTGCAAGGACCGTGAGCAGATAGATAATCTCGTAAAGGGTACGCCTCCGGTATGGTACGGCGAGCTCTTCCAGCCTGACACCGATTATTATCTGGTCGTGAGATTTACCCCGGAGTACGGCTTTGACGGCAACAAGCTCGATAAGGAAAGCATTTCTATTGAGGGCTACGGCAAGCCCGATGAGCTGATCTTCGACAAGGGCGACACCATGACACTCGGCTACGCCGTGTTCAAGCTCCCGCAGCTTACGGAAAAGACCATAAGCCTTGAGCTGCCCTTCGTCAAGACCGTCAAGCAGGGCGGAGGCGTTGCTCCCGGTGAGGAGAGCTTCCGTCTTGAGATAATCCGTAACGGCGAAAGCGTCCCGGCGCAGTATATGAAGGTGAGCTACTCCGCCGCGGTTACGACCAATGGCGTGGGCGATTTCAGCAGTAAGCTCGTTATCACCGGACCCGAGTCTCAGGTCGAGGGCTTTATTGACGGCGGCTTCTATATCCGTGAGGTCAAGGGCTATAACGACCGCTGGACCTATTCCGACGCGCTGTGGTATGCCCACCCCTACATGGATAGCGGCGATCAGCTCAAGCTCCAGATCTACTCCGCCTCCATCATGAGCTCCGATAACGGCAGCTACTATGTCTGGAACCGCGAAAATCCCGTAGACAAGATGAGCTTTGAAAACGTCTACACCTTTGACGATCCGGTGATAAAGGTCGAGATACCTTTCACCAAGACCGTCAAGCAGGGCGGCACCAACGCCCCCAACAAGCAGACCTTTAAGCTTGAGATATTCGATGTAGGCAACGGCAACGCCGACAACTATAAAGATGTCAGCTACACCGCCTCCGTCAGCACCAACGGCAAGGGCGATTATAACGGAACCATGGTCATCACCGGTCCCCGTTCGCAGGTAAGAGAGTTTATCTGCGAGGGCTTCCTCGTCCGTGAGGTCAAGGGCTCGGCCTCGTTCTGGAGCTATTCTGACGCGGTCTGGGCGGTCATCCCCGAGTACGATGTCGAAAATGACGTGACTAAGCTCTATATCTATCCCACCAAGGCGGAGAAAACCGAGGACGGTAATCACTATGTCTGGGAGGACATGAGCGCGGCCGGAAGGATGAGCTTTACCAATACCTATACCTACAGCCCTGCCGCCGCACCCAAGACCGGCGATGACAGCAATATGCTGCTTCTCTGCGCACTGCTCGTCACCTCCGGCGCCGCCGCGGTGCTCTGGCTTGAGGTAATCAGAAGAAGACGCTCCGACAGCTGATCAAACGCCTCAGACAATTGGTATAATAAACTTGAAAGACCTCGTTTCAAACGAAACGAGGTCTTTTTATGGGGTCAAAGCAAGCTGAAGTGACCCCATAAAAAGTTAGATAAATATAGTAATGTCTACTGAACAAGTGCCCAATTTTTCTTCGGAGCCAGAATCTCCAGAAGATATGTGAGCATTCTCAAAAGGGCGCACGGAATCTTACGGAGATTCAGCACCAGAACGGACATGGCGATCACATGGGCTGCAGTCTCCCGCAGTTTTGTAGTGACCCGCCCCATGCCACATTTGCGCTTCGCCAGGCTGAATGGACGAGCTTTATCTCATTACGCCGGAATATCTGGTGCCGTATCTCAGCTACGTCAAGGAGAACCAGCGCCTGTTCCGCACGGGGATCGAAAACGCGGCCGCACTGCGGCTGGAGGACAGCTATAAGGGACTTTCCCGCTATGTCATCACGCCGGTACTCGACCGCTACGGCGTACCGGAGCGTGAGAAACCGTACCTTATGGCGTTCTATCTGCACGGCCTGATGGCTGTCATTTCGGAATGGCTCAAAAACGACTGCGCCAAACCCGCAGAATATATCGCGGGCGTGATACAGCGCTGTGTGAAGCGCCGTGCGGAAGAGCAGCAAAAGCCGCTGCCCGCGTATAATGAAAATCCCTCGATTCGGAAGAATCGAGGGATTTTCAGCTTCAGCGTCATTCAACAAGGCATAATATGTGTCAGCACATATGGCAAGATCAGGGATTGTTCTGCTTCCTTCTCAGGCTCAGACAATCTGCTATCATGGCGATAAACTCGGAGTTCGTCGGCTTCCCCTTTATACCGCTTACGGTATAACCGAAGAACTTCTGGAGTACTTCAACATCGCCGCGATCCCATGCGACCTCTATCGCGTGGCGTATGGCTCGCTCCACGCGCGACGGCGTCGTGTTGAAACGCTTCGCAACCTCAGGGTATAAAACCTTGGTCACGGCGTTTATCATTTCCATGTTGTTTATCGTCAGTATAATGGCCTCGCGCAGATAGTGATAGCCCTTTATGTGCGCCGGAACGCCGATCTCGTGGATGATATCGGTGACGACGGCTTCAAGGTTCACATCCTGCTTGGTCGGCTGAGGAACGAGCTTGCAGTCGTAACCGGCGTTGGACGCGATTGCACCGTGGCCGGAAAGCTGCCGCACTCTGCCGAGAAGTGCCGGCGGGTCGCATGGTTTGGGCATGAAATAATCAGCGCCCAGCGAGGAACAGGCGGACACTACGTTGTTGTTGAGAAAACCCGACAGAACTATTACGTGCGGATGCGCGCCGCTCTCCGGGATGCGGCGCAGGACTTCAAGCCCGTCGAGCTTGGTCAGCGCCAGATCCATGATGAGCACGTCCGGCGTAAGCTCGGCGACCAGAGCAAGAGTTTCGAGGCCGTCGTCAGTGACTCCGACGACCTCCATATCGCTCTCTGCGGAGATCAGGTTCTTGATAAGTGTACAAAAGTCGTGGTTCGCATCGGCAACAAGTACGCGAATTTTGGTTTCCATAATTTATTCTCCTCCCATATTGCAAAGTCTAGGATATTGCTGTACTTTTAAACAATGTTTTGCCGCTTCGTCCCAAATAACGTACCATAGTTGACACTTTTAGAACAACAGAATCTTGTCGAATGACGAAGATTTATTGTTGACATAATATATATGATTTCCACTAATTTCAATATTCTTCGACATAAAGATTTACAATAAATTTCATCTATATGTCGAACTTTGTCGAAATTTTTAAAAAATTTTATGGCGTTCCGTAAAGAAACTCAAAAGTTTCGTAATGATCGCCGGTGTAGTAGATAAGCCCGTCGTTGGAGAACACTATGCGCTCCGCGCCGCGCGAGGACGCGCCCAGCGTGTTCACGTCGCATTCCGTCCAACTGCGCCCCGGCGCGTCGGGCAGCAAGCCCTCGCGGTTCCCGAAGCGGTCGCCGCCGATGCACATTCCGGGCAGGTATTTCTCAAGCGATCCGCCGCTCCAGCCCGCGGCGCGCGCCTCGTCCTTCGTCACGAAGTTCGGCGGAAGGTGCCCGTAGCTGTGAATATAGAGTGCGACGTCGTCCTTGCTCGTGTAGCTCCCGTCTTCGTCGAGCGTCTGTTCCGGCGCGGCGGACGGCTCAGAAGTTGCCTGCGGCGTGGCTTCAGCGGGCTGCGGCGCGGTAACGTTCGCGCCCATGCAGCCGCCGAGCAGCGCGCACAGCATACACAGCGCGAGCAGAAAACTTGCAAACCTAAGACCTTTTCTCATTGTGACCCTCGCTTTCCAAATATGTTCATATGATTTTAACACTTTTTACACATGGACGCAATTGTCATGCCCGCGGAATTATGATAAAATCAAAATGCAGGGAGGATTTGCCCTATGAAAAAATTTTTACCGCTGCTGCTCGCGGCGCTGTTGGCCTTCGGCCTCTGCGGGTGCGCCGGTTCCGATGCTCCGGACGAACCGGAGGCCACGCAGGTCGTCGAGGAGCCGGACTACGTCCCGGCGTTTTCGGACGCCGAGAGCGCGGCGATGGCGTCGTTTATGAATAAAAACCGCGCGCTCATCTACGAGTCCGCGCTGTATACCTTCGATTTTGACGGCGAATACCGCCCCGTGCTTGCGAGATACACGCCCGACGGTGAGTCCGTGATTCTCGCGGATGACTGCGTGCCGGAGTTCCTGTTGGCGCTGGACGGGAGACTGTATTACGTCAATACCCGCCGCGGCGGCGAGATAGAAAGCATTGCGCCGGATGGGAGCGACCGTCAGGTTCTCGTTGACGAGAGCTGTGACTGGATGCAGATATACGACGGCGAACTGTATTTCTGCGACGGCGAGGCGCAGTTCTGGCACATGCAGCCGGACGGCAGCGGAAAAACCCTGCTGCTTCAGGGGCCGTGCTATTACCCGTACGTGTTCGACGGGCACATCGTGTATCAGGACGGGCGCGACGAGTGCCTGTACCTTGCCAGTACCGCAACGGGCGAAACGCTCCAGCTGAGCTATGTCCCGGCCTACGCGCCGGTGATACTCGGCGGCGAGCTGTACGCCACCGAGAAGACGGACGCGGGCTACGGCATATATAAGCTCGATTTTCAAAGCGGCACGGCGAAGAGCTATGAGGGACACGTCCTCGCGTCGGCGGCGGAGCTGTATATCCGCGCCGGGGAGTGGCAGATCCGCTACCCGGACGGGGACGCGAAACAGTATGTACTGCCGCTCGCGGCGATAAACGGCGGCGCGGCAGAATGTGGGTACAGCGGATACAGACGCGTGGAATACATTAATCCGGAATACCTCGTCGAGAGCGAGTACGAGGCCGGGGGCAGGATACGCAGGTTCACCGTGTGCGGCGCGGATGGCGCGGAAACGGAATTTATGGCCGGAACGGCCGGAGGACAGGGATAAGTATGGACGAGAATTTCATTCATTTTGAAAATGTAAGAAAGGACTACAAGGCGGGCGAGGTCACAGTGACCGCGCTGCATGATGTCAGCTTTTCGATAGGCAGGGCGGAGATATGCGTGATAGTGGGCGAGTCCGGCGCGGGCAAAACGACACTGCTGAACATCCTCGGCGGCATGGACAGCCTCAGCGAGGGGCGCGTCACGGTCGACGGCGTGGACATTTCCGCGTTTGATAAAAAGCAGCTCACCGCATACCGCCGCACTGACGTCGGCTTTGTGTTCCAGTTTTATAATCTGATACCGAACCTGACGGCGCTGGAGAACGTCGAGATCGCGGCACAGCTCAGTAAGGATTCGCTTGACCCGGCGACGGTGCTGGAGCAGGTCGGCCTCGGCGAGCGCGGCAAAAATTTCCCCGCACAGCTCTCCGGCGGCGAGCAGCAGCGCGTCGCAATCGCCCGCGCGCTGGCGAAGAACCCGAAACTGCTGCTTTGCGACGAGCCGACCGGCGCGCTGGATTACCAGACCGGCAAGGCGATATTGAAGCTCCTTCAGGACACCTGCCGCAGCAGCGGCATGACCGTGGTCATCATAACGCACAACAAAGCGTTGTGCGCGATGGCAGATCGGGTCGTGCATATCAAGAGCGGCACGGTGCAGTCGGTCGAGAAGAACGAGCGGGTAGTCCCGGTTGAGGATATTGAGTGGTAAGATGGATAAGTACAGTTTGAAAATGCTGCTCCGCAGAATAAGATCCTCGCTGGGGCGCTACCTTGCGATACTTGCGATCGTGGCGCTGGGCGTGGGCTTCTTCGCGGGGCTGAAAAGCTCTCAGCCCGCCATGCAGAGCACGGTGGACGAATATATGCGCGATAACCGCATGTTCGACTTCCAGCTCATGTCGAGCCTTGGCCTGACGGAGAGTGACCGCGCGGCCTTCGCACAGCTTGACGGCGTGAAGTATGCCGAAGGGGCGTACGGTGTCGACGCGATGGCGGCGGTCGGAAAAACCGAGGAGCCGTACCGGTTCATGTCGGTGACGGAAAACGTCTCCGTGCCGATGCTGGTTGCGGGGCGTATGCCGGAGACTGACGGCGAATGTCTTGCCGACGCGGGCGCGTTCTCCGAGAAGGACATCGGGAAAACCGTGCAGCTTTCGGAGGATAACGACGCCGACACGCTCGACATGTTCACCTCCCGCAGTTATAAGATAGTCGGCATCGCAAAATCGCCGCGCTACATAAGCAACGACCGCGGCAGCACCTCTCTTGGCTCCGGCAGTCTCAAGGGCTTCATCATTCTGCCCGCCGCCGCGTTCAACAGCGAGGTGTACCATGAAATACTGCTCTACTGCAATTTTGACGGCTCGCTGTTTTCAAGCGAGTACGACACCGCGCGGGATAAACTGAAGCCGCGCATACAGCAGCTTCTGAACCGATGCGGCGCGCGCCGGTATGAGACGCTCCGCGCCGAGACCGACGCAAAGCTTGCCGACGCACAGCTTGAGATAAACGACGGTTGGGACGAGTATTACGCCAACGAATCGTCGGCGCTCAGCCAGATAAACGACGGCCTTGCGCAGATCGAGGCGGCGGAGAGCGAGATAGAGCAGAACCGCGCGGCGCTCGACGATGCGGAAAAGCAGCTTGAGGACGGACTGGCGAGTATTCCTGCCGCGCGGCAGGAGATAGAGCAGAACCGCGCCCTGCTGGACGAAAAGCAGCAGGAGATAGACGCGGGGCGCGCGGAGCTTGCACCCGCCGAGGCGCAGATCGCACAGCAGGAGGCGGAGCTGGCGTCGGCGCGCCGCAAGCTTGAGGCCTCGAAGGAGCTTACGCTTGCGCCGTATAAGGCGGTCGTCAACCGGCTCCAGAGCGAGATAAGCACGACTCAGGCGGCGATAGATGCGCTCGACCGGTCGCAGTTCGGCTGGGAGCTGACACTGTCGGTGCTCCAGTCGCGGCTGGAGCGTTTGCAGTCCGAACTCACGCAGGCACAGCAGAACCTCGATGACGCCGCCGCGCAGTTTGCCGATCAGGAGGCACAGCTGGCCGACGGCGAAGCCCAGCTTGCTGCGGCAAAGGCGGAGATCGTTTCGGCAAAGGCCGAGCTTGACGCGGGACAGCAGCAGATAGATTCCGCGCGCGCCCAGCTTGACGCCGCGGAGGCGGAGCTGAACGACGCCGAACAGCAGGCAGAGGCCAACCGCGAGCAGATAGCGGCGGGACGGGCGGAGCTTGACAGCGCCGCCGCCGAGGTTGCGGAAAACCGAAAGACGCTTGAGGCCGCGCGCAGCAGCGCGCTGGATCAGCTTGCGGCGGGGCGGCAGAAGCTTATCGACGCACAGGCGGAGCTGGATCAGGCGAAGGCCGACGCAGACGAGCAGCTGAAGCTCAACCTGTATGTCCTCACGCGCGACGAGAATTCCGGCTGTGCGACCTTTGAAAACGACGTAACAATCGTAAGCGCGGTCGGGGACGCGTTCCCTGTATTCTTTGCGCTCATCGCGGCGCTGGTCTGCACCACGACCATGACCCGCATGATAAACGAAGAGCGCACCCAGATAGGCACGCTCAAGGCGATGGGCTATTCTTCCGGCGCGATAATGCGCAAATACCTGTGGTATTCGGGCAGCGCGGCGTTTATCGGCTGTGTGCTCGGCTTCGCGCTGGGCGTGACCGCGATACCGTATATCGTCTGGGTAGCGTACGAGATAATTTACAGCTACACGCAGCTCAGATTCTATTTCAGCGCGGCTATGTGGCTCGGTTGTCTCGGCGTCGCGGTGATCGGCATAATATTTGTCACGTGGCTCGCCTGCGGGCGGGAGCTTGCCGGGAAGCCCGCGGAGCTTATCCGACCGAAAGCGCCCGACGGCGGACGCCGCATCCTGCTTGAGCATATCAAGCCGCTGTGGAGCAAGCTGTCCTTTCTGAGCAAAGTGACGCTTCGCAACGCGTTCCGCTACCGGCAGAGAGTGCTGATGATGCTCATCGGTATCGGCGGCTGCACGGCGCTGCTTGTCACCGGCTTCGGCATAAAGGACTCGATCGGCGACGTACTCGACTTCCAATATGGCGAGGTAATGCTGTACGACGTCGTCGTAAACTATGACCCGGCGCGCATCCAAAGCGAGGAGCTGCAGTCCCTGCTCGGCAGCCGGACGGAGAATTATTCCCTGAGCTATCAGGAGGAGGCCACGGTCAGAACCGACGGCGGCAGCCATGAAGCCCGGCTCGTCGCAATGGATGAGAGCGCGATGAAGGGCGTGATAGACCTGCACTATGACGGCAAGGCACTGGCCTTCCCTAAGGCCGGAGAGGCCATAATAAGCGAGGGGCTTGCCGAACAGCTCAAGATAAAAACCGGCGACACGCTGACGCTTGAGCTGGATAAGCAAAATGTGCGCGTCACGGTCAGCGGCATATGCAAAAATTATCTGAACCACTACGTCTACGTCGCGCCGGAGACCGTAGGCTCGCCGGAGAACAACGCGGCATTCCTGCAGACCGGCGCTGAAGACGGGGGCGAAAGCCTTGCGGCGTATCTGCGCTCGCAGACGGGCGTGAGCTACGTATCCGTTGTGCAGCAGGAGCGGGATATGATGGCCGATTCGATGGCCAGTCTCGACATCGTTGTAGCGCTGATAGTCGGCTGCTCGGCGGCGCTGGCGTTCATAACGCTGTATAACCTCACGAACATAAACATCATGGAGCGTGTGCGCGAGATCGCAACGATAAAGGTTCTCGGCTTCTATCCGCTGGAGACGGCGTCGTACGTCCTGCGCGAGAATCTGATGCTGTCCGTCCTCGGCGGCGCGGCGGGGCTGTTCCTCGGCAAGCTGTTCCACCGCTTCGTGATGGCGATAATCCAAGTGGATTACATGCATTACGACGTGCGCATAAGCGCGCTGAGCTATGCGCTCGCGTTCGCGGTGACGGTCGTGTTCGCGCTGGCGGCGAACTTCTCCATGCGGCCGAAGCTCGACCGCGTGAATATGGCCGAATCGCTGAAATCCGTGGAATAAGCATAAATAAAATACGGAGTTTCTGAAAATGATTAGATTCAATAATGATTACAACCATGGCGCGTTCGAGTCGATACTGAACGGGCTGGCTGCGACCAACACGGCCAGCTACGCGGGCTATGGCGAAGACGAGTGGTGCGCCAGAGCCGAGGACGACATAAAAAAGCTGATCTCCAGAGACGATGCGCTGATAAAATTTATCCCCGGCGCAACGCAGGCGAATATAGTTGTGATCTCGGCGGCACTCTCCCAGATCCAGAGCGTTATTGCGGCCGATACCGGACATATAAATTGCCATGAGGCGGCGTCCATCGAGGGCGCGGGGCACAAAATACTGGTGCTTCCGAACACCGACGGCAAGATAACCGCGCGGCAGATCGACGAGTGTGCAGCGGAATATTACGGCGGCGGTGCGCCGGAGTATCTGACGGAGCCGAAGATGGTGTACCTGTCATTCCCGACCGAAAAGGGAACACTGTATTCGAAGCGTGAGCTCAGCGATATCAGCAGCGTCTGCAGAAAATACGGCATGTATCTTTTTGTGGACGGGGCGCGCATGGGCTACGGTCTCGGGGCGGAGAACAATGATCTGACGCTGCGTGATTTTGCCGAACTGACGGATGTGTTCTATATCGGCGGGACAAAATGCGGTGCGCTGTTTGGCGAAGCGCTGGTGATCACCGGAGCAGGACTCAAATACCGCTTCAAGGCATATATGAAGCAGAAGGGCGCCGTGCTGGCAAAGGGCTGGCTGATGGGGCTGCAATTTGCGCTCATGCTGGAGAGCGGCGAGTATTTTGAGAAGACGAAGCAGGCAGATGAATTTGCCATGCAGATCAGGAAAGCCTTTGAGGCCAAGAAAATACCGTTCTGGGTCGAAAGCTTTACAAACCAGCAGTTTGTCATTCTGACTGAGCAGCAAAAGAAAATGCTGGCTCAGGGCTATTACTTTGAAGAGGAAGGCACAACGCAGAAGGGCACAGTCGTGCGCTTCTGCACGAGCTGGGCAACGAGCCAGGCTGAAGTCGATGCGCTGCTCGGCGATATAGCAAGGCTGTGAGCGGCGGCTTGATCTCATTGATATGTAAAAACCGCGCCTCCGATCAAAAGATCGGAGGCGCGGTTTCGTTATCGCTCGTTGTAGAGCTTGGCGAGAGTATCCTGTGCGCAGCGGATGAAGCGGCGCACATTTTTTTCGTTCAGGTGATGCGGCGTTGTGATGATGCCGAGTTTGCGGTAGGCCGGCGGGTCGAGCGGGAGAATGTTTACGTCGCCGTTGATGCTCTGCATGACGAGCTTGGAGAGGATCGAAACGCCGAGCTTGTGTTCTACCATCGAGACGATCGAGGGGTCGTCCATATACGTGTTGCGGATGACGGGCGCTGCCTTCCTGCCGTGGACGCTGAGCGCGGGCATGATGTCGAGATCGAAGCCGGAGCTTGGCATGAGGAAGTATTGCCCGGTGAAGTTCTCGACCCGGTAGCTGCCGTTGTCCCCGCCGCAGTCGGCGGGCAGGATTGCGACAAGCTCGTCGTCGCGCAGGTGCGTCCAGCTCAGCCCCTGACACAGATGCGGCTGATAGCTCACTACCGCGCAGTCAAGCTCGTCGTTGCGGACGGCTTCGTAGGTGCCGACGCTGTCGCCCATCGAGATGGAGACCTCGGTGTCCGGACAGCTGTCGCGGTAGGCGGCGAGAATGGCCGGGAGCCACTGCCGCGTGACGCTCGTGTACGCGCCGAGGCGCAGTGTCGTGAAGCTGTGCTGCCGCAGCTTGTCCGCCGCCTGCTCAAGCCCGTCCGCCGCCTCGCTGAAAGCGCGCATGGCGGGCAGCAGCTCCTGCCCGGCGGGCGAGAGATGCACGCCGCTCTTACTGCGGACAAGCAGATTCAGCCCCAGTTCGTTCTCAAGCGAGTTCATCATATGTGTCAGCCCGGACTGCGTGTAGCCAAGTTTTTCCGCCGCGGCGGTGAGGCTGCCGCAGTCAATTGCTGTTAAAAGTGCATAAATCTTTTTACTATCCATAGTTAAATATTTCGCTTTCCCATAGTAAAATTAATCCATGACAAAAACTAATTACATATATAATAATTCAGAACTTGGCGAATTGCAAGTGAAATGTTATAATTGCATATACTTTAGTAATTTGATGTGAGAAAAGGAGATTCATTATGGAGAATGATCGTGGATCATGGGGAAGCACATTCGGCTTCATCATGGCGGCTGTCGGCTCGGCCGTCGGTCTGGGGAACATCTGGGGCTTCCCCTACAAAATGGGTAAGAGCGGCGGCTTTGCGTTCCTGCTCATTTACCTTGCCCTCGCAGTTTTCGTTGGTATGATAATCATGTGCAGCGAGCTTGCCCTCGGCCGCAAGACTGGCAAGGGCGTTATCGCCGCGTATCAGGCGGTGTCGAAGAAGTTCAGCTGGGTCGGCTGGCTCGGCGTTCTGTCGCCGTTCCTTATTATGAGCTTTTATTCCGTGCTCGGCGGCTACTGCATCCAGTACACCGCGCTGAACATGGCGGAGCTCAGCTTCGACCTCAGCAACATTCTCGGCGGCAACGCGGGCGGCGGAACGATATTCATGGCCATGCGTCAGGCTCCGTTCGGCTGCGCAGTGTTTACGGCGCTGTTCCTCGGCATCTGCATGGTCATCGTCAAGGGCGGCATCGCAAGCGGCATCGAGAAGTTCAACAAGATAGGTATGCCAGCGCTGTTCGTCATGCTCGTTATCGTCATCGTCCGCTCCCTGTCACTCCCCGGCGCATCCGAAGGACTCAAGTTCATGTTCGTACCCGGCTATGGCGTTGAGGCGGGCTTCATTGAGAAGAACCCCAGCTTTATAGAGGTTCTCGGCACTGCCGGCGGCCAGATGTTCTTCTCCCTGTCCCTAGCAATGGGCGCAATGGTCACCTACGGCTCCTATCTGGATAAGAAAGAAAACGTCGTCAAGAACGCGGGCGTCATCGTCTTTGCCGATACCCTCGTCGCTCTGATGGCGGGTCTCGCGGTCATTCCTGCGGCCGTCGCAAACGGCATCGCAAATGGCACGCCCTACGCTGAAATTTCTCTCAGCGGCCCCGGCCTTCTGTTCGTCACGCTTCAGGACGTTTTCTACAACATGGGCCCCACCGGCCCCCTGTTCGGCATAATCTTCTACCTGCTCGTTATCCTTGCCGCCATCTCCTCAGCAATATCCCTGATGGAAGTCATGGCGACTCACTTCATCGACAAGCGCGTTGCGGCAGGCAAGCCCGCGGATCGCTCCACGGTCACTATCTGGGTCTCCTTTGCGATACTGGTCGAAGCGCTGCTCGTCGCGGTTGACGGTCTGGGCGCTTCCGGCGTGTTCAAGTTCTGGGGCGATCAGGGCTGGAACGACTGCTTCCTCGACTTCATGGACTGCTGGTCTGAGGGTATCGCAATGCCTCTCGGCGCCATGGTCATGTCGCTGATGATCGGCTGGGAGCTGAAGCCGCAGTTCATGCTTGACGAGATACATAACGGCGAAAGCTCCAAGGCTTTTGACACCTTCTATAAGGTATGCATAATGTTTGTCGTGCCGGTGGTCATGGCCTTCGTCCTCGTCGGTCAGCTTCAGTCCTTCTTCACCAAGGCGAGCAGCACTCTGCTGTACGTCATCTCCGGCGTCGTGCTGGTTGTGTTCTGGATAATTGCCGCCGTCGGCAACAAGGCAAAGGCCGCAGCATAATAAAAACCGATACTTTTTGACAGCCTTCGCTTCGGCGAAGGCTGTTTTTATTCCCCAAAATCATACAATATTATAAATATGTATGATTTAGTGTGTGAAAAAAATTACTTTCCTTGATAAAGAGCCGTTAAGGATATATACTTTGCTTAACCTGTTCAATATGGACAAAATATCTGTCCTCATACCATAAATTGATATAAAAAAAGCAAATATTTGTGAAAGTGCACAAGAAATACTTGCCAAAATTTAAAATATGCATTACAATATTGCTTGATATTTAACAATCTAAAATCGAATGGAGCAGCGCTGCTTTTGGAAAGAGAGAAGATCGCCGTTCACGGCATTGTGCAGGGGGTCGGTTTCCGCCCGTTCATCCATAAGCTTGTGCAGGAATACGGCCTGCGCGGCTTTATCAAGAATACTTCCTCCGGAGTGGAGCTGGAGCTGGAGGGTGAGCGCGAGACGCTGGAACGCTTCACCGAGGCTCTGCCTCTGCGCGCGCCGAAGCTGGCGGTGATAGAGAGCGTCGAGGCGGAGTTCACGGCGGAGCTGAAGAATTATCCCGATTTTCGCATTCTCAAGAGCAAAACAGAAGAGTTTCGGAATACACTGATATCGCCGGATATCTGCATCTGTGACGACTGCCTGCGCGAACTGCGCGACAGGAACGACCGGAGATACCGCTACCCGTTTATAAATTGTACTAATTGCGGTCCACGCTTTACTATAATAAAAGATGTACCGTATGATCGCTGCAAGACCTCGATGAGCGAGTTCCCGATGTGCCCGGACTGTGACCGGGAATACCACGACATCGAGGACAGACGCTATCATGCCCAGCCCGACTGCTGTCCCGTCTGCGGGCCGCAGGTGTTCTTCCTCGACGCGGAAGGGAATCGGCTTGAGGGCGACGCGATAGAGCTTGCACGCGGATATGTGAAAAACGGAAAAATAATCGCGGTCAAGGGGCTTGGCGGGATGCATCTGGCCTGCTCCTGCGCGGAGCCTGAGGCTGCCATGACGCTTCGCCGCCGCAAGCAGCGCGACGAGAAGCCTTTTGCAATAATGTGCCGCGACGTGGAGACGGCAAAGAAAATATGCCGCGTCTCGCCCGATGAGGAGAAGATACTCAACGGCTTCCGCCGCCCGATAGTTCTGCTTGAGAAGCGCGAGCCGGGCATGGAGCACATCAGCGAGAACAATTACGTTGGCGTGATGCTGCCGTATACGCCGCTGCACTACCTGCTGTTCGGGGACGATATCGACATGCTCATTATGACGAGCGCGAATCTCTCGGACACGCCAATCATGTATAAAAACGCCGAGGCGGTCGAAAAGCTGCACGGCATCGCGGACGGCTTCCTGCTGCACGACCGCGAAATACAGACCCGCTGTGATGATTCGCTGTGCTGGGTGCTCGACGGTAAAGAGTACCCCGCGCGCCGCTCGCGCGGATACGTTCCCTTCCCGGTGAAGGCGGCCGACAGCCGAAGCCGCATCCTCGCCTGCGGGGCGGAGCAGAAGGCGAGCTTCTGCCTGTCGAAGGAGAACTATGTTTTTCAGAGCCAGCATATAGGTGACCTGAAAAATCTTGAAACGTTTGAAAATTACGAACAGCAGATACGGCATTTTGAAAGGATGTTCGATATAGTGCCGCGCGCCCTCGCCTGCGATATGCATCCGGACTATATGTCCACGGCATACGCTGCCGAGCGCGGAGCGGCGGATAATGTGCCCGTCGTGCGGGTGCAGCACCATCACGCGCATATGGCCGCGTGCATGGCGGACAACAATATAGACCACCCGGTCATCGGCCTTATCTGGGACGGCACGGGCTACGGGACGGACGGAACGACGTGGGGCGCGGAGTGCCTGACGGGGGATTGCTCTGCCTTTGAGCGCCGGGGCAGCATCCGCGAGATACCGCTCATCGGCGGCGACAAGGCCACGAAGGAGACGGACAGAGTCGCGTTTGCGCTGCTGAGAGACGCAGGTTTTGACGCGGGCGATTTCCCGTGGATAGAAAACGCGGAGATATACGGCGCGATGCTGGACGCGGGGCTGAACTGCCCGCCATCCTCCGGCATGGGGAGACTCTTTGACGGCGTCGCCGCGATACTCGGCATAAAACGCCGCTGCTCCTACGAGGGACAGGGCGCGGTGCTGCTTGAGGCCGCCGCGGATAAATACGAAAACGGAATATATACATACGCGCTCACCGGAAGCCCTCTGCGCTTTGACTGGCGGGATATGATTAGAGAGATAGTCTCCGAAAGCTCCGCCGGGGCGGAGACCGGCGCGATGGCGGCAAGGTTTATGAATACGCTTATCGACATGGCTACCCGCCAGTGCGGCGCGGCGAGGAGCGAAACGGGGCTTGACAGTGTTGTGCTGTCAGGCGGAACTTTTCAGAATATGTACCTGATGCGGCGGCTGCCGGAGCGGCTGCGCGAGGCGGGCTTTACCGTGTATCATCACAGCCGCGTCTCGACGAACGACGAGGGCATCTCCCTCGGCCAGCTCATGGTTGCGCAGCATCAGCTTGAAAGGAAATAAGAAATGTGCTTGGCAGTGCCGCTTAAAATAATCGAGGTGAACGGCAAGACCGCCGTGGCCGAGGCCATGGGGGTCAGCCGCGAGATTCGGGTCGATTTCATCCCGGAGCCAAAGCTTGGGGACTATGTCATAGTCCACGCCGGCTTTGCTATCGAGCGTCTGCCCGAGAGTCAGGCGCTGGATGATATCGCCGCATGGGAGGAGCTTGAAAATGCCCTCCGATAAAAGCGCCGTTAAGAGAATAGTCGAGAAAATGGCAGAGCTCCCGCTGGGGGAAACCCGCATCATGGAGGTCTGCGGTACGCATACAATGGCAATAGCCAAGGCCGGCATACGCAGTATGCTGCCCGAGAACATTTGCCTGCTCTCAGGTCCCGGCTGCCCCGTCTGCGTTACGCCCGCCGCCGTCATCGACGCGGTGCTGGAGCTTTCGATGCGGCAGGATATTATTATTGCAAGCTACGGCGATATGCTCCGCGTTCCGGGCAGCCGTCCGGGGGACAGCCTACAGCGCCGCCGCGCCCTCGGCGCAAGAGTCGAGATAGTGTATTCTCCCATCGACGCGATAGAGCTTGCAAGGAATAATCCCGGGCGTGAGGTGGTTTTCCTCGGCGTAGGCTTTGAGACTACCGCCCCCGGCACCGCCGCCGCAGTTTTGACGGCGCGGGACGCGGGAGTGAAGAACTTCTCGGTCTGGTCCATGCTCAAAACCGTGGAGCCGGCACTGCGCGCGCTGATGCGGACGGCGGACTTTAACATTCAGGGCTTCCTCTGCCCCGGTCATGTGGCGACGATAATCGGCGAGCGCGGCTTTGAATTCCTGCCGCGGGACTGCGGTATGCCCGCGGTGATAAGCGGCTTCGAGCCGGAGGATATCTTGACCGCCGTGTACCTGCTTTTAAAGCAGATAGCAGACGGCGAGCCGAGAATTGAGAATGAATATAAGCGTGCAGTCGCCCCGGAGGGGAATCCGCTTGCGCAGAAGATAATAAACGAGTGCTTCGTCCCGCGCCGTGACCTATGGCGCGGCCTCGGCGCGATTGATGCGAGCGGGCTTGCACTGCGAGACGAGCTTGCAGAGTTTGACGCCGAGAAGAAATTCGCCGTGGAGTACGGCGAGGGCATGCCAAGCCCCTGTCGATGCGGCGACGTGATATGCGGCAGGATCGCGCCGCGCGAATGTCTGCTGTTCGGCGCACGCTGTACGCCGGAGGATCCGGTGGGGCCGTGCATGGTGTCCTCGGAGGGCGCCTGCGCCGCAGCGTATAAATATCAGAGCATATAGCCTGAAATGCATGGTGGATAACATGGACGAGATAATTACTCTTGACTACGGCAGCGGAGGGAAAAAGACCTCCCGCCTCATAGAGAGCATGATAGTCCCAGCGCTGGCCAATCCCGCGCTCAGCGAGCTTGGCGACGGCGCGGTGATACCGGGCGCGGATAAGCTCGTATTTTCGACCGACAGTTTCGTTGTCGACCCGATATTCTTCCCCGGCGGCAGCATCGGAAAGCTATCCGTCTGCGGCACGGTGAACGATATCGCAATGTGCGGCGGCGAACCGAAATATCTCAGCTGTGCATTTATAATAGAAGAGGGCTTCCCCGCGGCGGAGCTGGCACGCGTCGTTGAGGCGATAAGCGAGGCCGGCGAAAAGGCCGGGGTGCAGGTCGTGACCGGGGATACGAAGGTAGTCGAGCGCGGACGCGGCGACAAGATATATATCAACACCGCGGGCATCGGCTTTCTGAAATATCCGGGACTCAGCCCGAAGGCGATACGTCCGGGCGATAATGTCATCGTCTCCGGAACCGTTGGCGATCACGGCACTGCGGTCATGCTGGCGCGCAGCGGCATGGTGCAGGGCAATATCAAGTCCGACTGCGCGCCGCTCAACGGCCTGTGCGCGGCGATACTTGAAAGCGGCACGGTGCGCGTCCTGCGCGATCCGACGCGCGGCGGCGTGGCGACGACGCTCAATGAGTTCGTCGAGGGCATGGAGCTTGGAATAGAGCTGCATGAGGGCGCGATCCCGGTGCGCGGCGAGGTTCGCGCCGCCTGCGATATGCTGGGGCTTGACCCGATGTACTGCGCCAACGAAGGAAAGCTGCTCGCGGTTGTCCCGCCGGAGGACGCGGAAAATGTCCTCGCGGCGATGCGCGCGCATGAATTCGGGCGCGGCGCGGCGGTGATCGGCGAGGTCAGCGCGAAGTATCCGGGCAAGGTCGTCATGCATACGGAGCTTGGCGGCAGCCGCATAATGCAGAAGCTCAGCGGCGCGCAGCTTCCGAGAATATGTTAAACAGCAAATAATTTTTATTGTACATAAAGCGTTAATGAGAGGTGAATTGAATGCAAGAGTACAAGAAAATCATTATCGGCAAGGACGAGATAGTACCCGTTGCAGAGCGAATGCGGAAGGAAGGCCGCTACCTTGTTATGATCCACGCATTTTATAACAAGGATGGCGAGGCTGACGTCTCCTATGACTACGCGGTGGACCCGGCGGTGGAGTCCTACCACGTTGTAGGAGAGACGAGGCTGCCGAGTATTTCCGGCATTTACGACACGGCGGCCGCGTGGCCGGAGCGGGAGCTAAACGAGCTTATGGGCATCGAATTTGAGGGACTGGACGTTTCAAAGCGTCTGTTCCTGCCGGAGGATATGCTCGAAACGCAGGGCAAGGGACAGATACTTGTCATGCCGCTCAAGGAGCTTGTCGATAAAAACCTGAAGGAGGAGCAGCAATGAGCTACATAGTCCCCATAGGCCCCTACCACCCCGCTCTGGAGGAGCCGATACACGCAAAGCTCTATACCGAGGGCGAGGTCATCCGCGACGCGGATGTATTTGTCGGCTACAACCACCGCGGCATCGAAAAGCTCGCCACTGAGCGCAACGCGATACAGACCCTCGTGCTGGTCGAGCGCGTCTGCGGCATCTGTTCCCATTCCCACGCCTTTACCTACGCAATGTGCGTCGAGAACATAAACGGCATAGAGGTACCGAAGCGCGGCCAGTACATCCGCGTCATCACTGCCGAGCTTGAGCGGCTTCATTCGCACTTCCTGTGGCTCGGCATCGCCTGCCACATCATCGGGCACGACAGCATGTTCATGCATATCTGGGACGAGCGCGAGCTGGTGATGGATCTGCTGGAGAAGATGACCGGCAACCGCGTCAACTACGCCATGGTCACCATCGGCGGCGCGAGACGCGATATCAGCGATGAACTGCGCCGCGAGCTGCTTGCCGCCTGCGACAAGCTCAAGGCTCCGCTTGACAGGATAACCGAGATCGCGCTGACCGATAAGACCATCGCCATGCGCACCAAGGGCGTCGGCATTCTGACGCGCGAGGACGCGCTGCGTATGGGCGCTGTCGGACCTCACGCGAGAGCCTCCGGCGTGAAGATAGACGTCCGCAAGGACGCGCCCTACTCCTCCTACGAGGACTTCGACTTCGACATTCCCGTGGTGGACAGCGGCGACGTGTTTGCAAGAGTCGTTGTACGCGCACTTGAATGCTATGAGAGTATTAAAATCATCCGTCAGGCGCTTGAGACTCTGCCCGATACTCCGATAAATCTCGGCAACAAGCTTGTGAAGATACAGGAGGGGCAGTCGGTTGCAAGACATGAGGCTCCGCGCGGTCAGCTCAGCCACATGGTCGTCGGCGACGGCGGATTTAATAATCATCGCGTCAGCATACACGTCCCGTCCTACAAGAATACCCCCACCGTGCCGCATATGCTTCGCGGCAACACCGTGGCGGATGCGGGACTCATCATCGCCAGCATCGACCCGTGCTTCAGCTGCCTTGACAGATAAGATGCACGAGCTGGCAATAACAAAGGGAATTATCGACATTGTAAACTCCGAAGCGGAAAAAAGCGGCTTCAAAAACGTGCTTGAGATAACTCTGCGAGTGGGCGAATACTCCGGCATCGTGCCGGAGTGCCTGCGGGAGTTCTTCCCGATAGCGGCGGCGGGTTCCGTTGCCGAGCGGGCGGCGCTCGTGATAGAGCCGGTCGAGGCGCGGTTCAGATGCCTAGACTGCGGCTATGGGGGCGCGGCGGACAGGAAAAACGCCTGCTGCCCGGAGTGCCGCAGTACGGCGATAAAGATGACCGCCGGACGTGAGTTCTTTGTCGAAAGTTTGAAAGTGGAGTAATAAAACACAGGAAGGAGAGGTTTCCTCTTGCAAAAAACAAGATTTCCCGCAGTGATATCCACGTTCATCGTATGCTTCGTGTTCTGGATATTGCTCACATGGAACTTCAGCGCGCAGGAGCTTGCCGCAGGTGCGGTCGTAAGCCTTGCGGTGTCCCTGTTCTCTGCGCGCTTCTTCATCCATGAGTATGCGTTCCATTTCTTCAATCCCGTGCACTTCTTCTCTCTGCTCGCGTACATACCGGTTTTTGCATGGGAGCTTTTGAAGGCTAACTGGGACGTTGCAAAGCGCTGCTTCGGCGGCTGCAAGAATATCAACCCCGGCATAGTCAAGGTTCCGGTGAACCTCGGCGACGGCTACCCCGAAGCCATGCTCGCAAACTCCATCACCCTCACCCCCGGCACCATCACTCTCGACATCACCGAGGAGGAAGGGCAGGACTACTTCTATATCCACTGGATAGACGTGTCTGAGACCGACCGTGAGAAGGCCGGAGACATGATAAAGGGAACTCTGGAAAAATGGATAAGGAGGATATGGAAATGATCGAGCTTGTAATCTTTTCCGCGCTCTTCGCGCTCTTTGCGCTTATCAATCTGTATCGTCTTATCAAAGGCCCCACCGCGGCGGACAGAATGGTCGCGGGGGACAGCGCGGATATCCTGATATCCTGCGCGATGATACTCTACGCGCTGTACACCGGCAGAGGAATATTCCTCGACGTTGCGATAATCAGCGCGCTGCTCGGCATTATAAACACCATGCTCGTCGGGCGTTATCTTGATAAGGGGAGGTGGCATGATGGCCCTCAGGATAGTAATTGACGCACTGCTTGTCATAGGCGCGTTCTTCGCGCTGGCCGGTACTCTCGGCGTTTTGAAAATGCCGGATACCTTCTGTCGTATGCAGGCGAGCACCTGCATCACGACTCTCGGTATGCTGGGCGTCGCCATCGGCGGCCTGCTGTATGCAATCTTCATCATGGGGCACCCCGCGACTGCGATAAAGATCGCCGTCATCGGCGCGCTTGTCATCACCGTCAACCCCGTGGGCGCTCACGCTATCGCAAAGGGCGCGTACAGAGCGGGTATCCGTCCCGAAAAGAAGATGGAAATTGACGATTTCAGGAGGGATTTCGGCGATGAGTAATATAGTTATGATTCTCAATATCGTGGTGCTGCTCGGTCTCGTCGTTTCCGCGATTATGGCCTGCCACTTTGAAAAGCTGCTTTCCTCCGTCATCGCTTTGGGCGTGACCGGAATATTCGCAGCGGCGGAATTCCTGATACTTCAGGCTCCCGACGTTGCGATATCCGAGGCCGCCGTTGGCGCTGCGCTCTCCCCGCTGATATTCATTGTCGCGCTCAAGAAAATTCGAGGAGGGGACGATAAATGAAGAAGTTTCTTACTTGGGTCTCCCTTGGCGTTCTCCTGTTTTCCGGTGTGTTCGCGGCCGTCACCATGGGCAAAATGGAACCCACCTATAACGGCAAGCCCGCCGTGAGCGAGTATGAGCTGATGCAGGACCCCGCCTCCTATGACGACTCGAACGCCGACGGCGCGGCCGCCGCGATAATCCAGCAAAACCTTGACAAGACCCATTCCGTCAACGACGTCACCTCGATAGTATTCGACTTCCGTGGCTACGATACCATGGGCGAGGCCTTTATACTCATCACCGCCGTTGCGGGCTCCGCTGTAATACTCTTCTCTAAAAAATCGGATAAGGAGGGGAAAACGGATGAATGACGGCAAAAAGCGCACTATTAAGCGTATTATACAGCGCTGCGGCTGCGACAAGATTTTGCCTCTGACGCTGGTCTACATCTTTTATCTTATCCTGCATGGGCATCTTTCCCCCGGCGGCGGCTTCCAGGGCGGCGTTCTGATGGTCGCAGTGGTCATTCTGATTTATCTCGGACATGGCTACGATGTGACGCTCAAGTCTCTGCGTCCGGGCTTCCTGCATCATTCCGAGGGCTTCTTGTCCTTCCTGTACATTATCGCCGCCCTGCTCGGCGTTGTGTATCTGGGCAACTTCTGCCAGAACGTATTCAGCGATATCGGCAATATCGGAGACCTCTTCAGTACCGGAACCATATTCATTATGGACACCATAGTCGGCTTCAAGGTCATTACCGGTGTCGGTGTGCTTGCAATATCCATGCTTGGCCTGCTGGTGGTCAAGGATATAGACTATAAGAAGTGAGGTGGAAAATATGATGACTTTTAACTATATTGCCGCCTTTTTCCTTATAGTTCTCGGCTTTTACACCATCGTGACGAAATATAACCTCGTAAAGACCGTTATCGGTCTCGGCATTGCCGACTACGGCGTTAATCTGCTTATAATCTCCATCGGCTACAACGGCGGCACCGCCCCCATATTTACCGAGGGCGAAATCACCGCAGTGAGCCATTTTGTAGACCCCATCCCCCAGGCGCTTACCCTGACGAGTATAGTCATCGGCGCCTGCGTTACGGCAATGTCGCTTGCCCTGGTCATCAAGCTTGAGGAGCAGTACGGCACTATCGACACCCGTGAGATAAGGAGGCTGAGAGGATGACAAGCGTCATGAATTATCAGCACTTCCCGGTCTACTCCGTAATGGTGCTCTTCCTCGGCGCCTTCCTTATCGTCATGTTCGGCAGGAACAAGACCTTCAGAAACATCATCGCGTTTCTTGCGGTTTCGATTTCCCTTGCCTGCATGATCTATCTTGTAAGACCCGTTATGCTTGAGGGCGAGATAATCAGCTACTGGATGGGCAACCGCTCCATGGCGGGCGGCTACGCCATCGGCATCGCGCTTGAGGTCGATGCGCTCAGCCTGTTCTTCGG
>OIXH01000858.1_pt1 | contig 36297 bp, 41 predicted proteins | sample 1587741 | NCBI WGS metagenome assembly OIXH01 (sample SAMEA3888916, study PRJEB22519) | human gut metagenome | biome: human gut; feature: human-associated habitat; material: faeces | place: Denmark | collected 2011 | reverse complement strand
TAAAATAATTGGATCATATCGCCAAATAACTCGTTCTGGTCCAATTTTCTTTGCTAATTCTTTGAAAGCTGGAATGATAACATCATTTTTGCTAGGCACAGTTGCCTCGATATCTTTACCATAAGAATTTAATGTGAATTGGAAATAATACATATAGTCACGCAATTCATTTAAGCGTGACATCATAGGAAGTGGATTTTTGGTCCAAAAAACAATTCCATCTATCACATCTGGTGACAATGAAACTTTGCTTATCTGATGAATGTTCACGGGATTTCGGACACAAACATATTCATCTTTTATTCTATTAAAAAACCAGTCTGAGTAGTAAGTTGGGATGTCTGTACGCCGGCTTGCACTTATTATCATATTACGTTACCTCCAAGATAAGCTGTGCGCTTTCGCAGTTAATTGCCGGATAATAATTATCCTTCACAAATTGAGGCAGCTCGAATTTATTCTGTCTCGAACAATGTCTTGTGGAGTTTTGATAATATGATGCATCTTTAAATCTCATCCTGCGTTCGGAAACTTTTAACCCACTCTCTTCAATAATACGTTTGAACAAAGGGAACGTATCTCGTCCGGTATTTATGCTATCAACATCATTAATTATGACAAGGAGCGGAGAACCCACTGGTTTTTGCTTAATTATACGACTTACCAATTGCTCAAACCATTGACTTACTCCACTTTCTCCAACAGTTTTGTAGAAAGAAGAAATTAGGTACTCTATAGATAAAATATTGCATTCGGGAACATTATTTTCTTCAAAAAATTTCAATACATCAATATTACGAAAAAACTGAACTTTTCCTGAAGAGAAACGTTTTTCTATTTCGTTGTGTACTTTTTCCCAATGAGGATTTCTGTCAAATCCAATATATGAAATCTCCTGATGGAACTCCATACAATCAAAAGCCATAAGATCAGCCGCTCCACCACACCCCAATGACAGAATATGAAAATATGGATAATCTGAAATATCTACGGTTTCAAGTGCGTACATAATCTCCGAGCAATATTTATATGAATATCTGCAAACATAGAAATCTAATAAATGCTCACAATCATAATCTTTTTTGATATGATTTATATGATAATGCAAATCATCCAAACATTCTTTGCAATCCCCTCCACAGAGTTTGATGCTTTTGCAATTTTCGCAGCACCCATTTTGCAAATCGTTGTGGCAAAAGAGAACCATTTCATCGATTAACGGCATACAGATTAACACCACCAACTTATAAATATCCAAGATAATTATATACCATAAAACTTGAAATTACAAGAGACTATGTCAAAAGAGTTTGATACCCATCACCCCTTGCACCGCAATAGACAAGGAATAGGAAAAGCTCTCTGAAATCGCTGATTTCAGAGAGCTTTTGGTCCGAGTGGAGGGGCTCGAACCCCCGACCTGATGGTCCCAAACCACCCGCGCTACCAACTGCGCTACACCCGGTTGTGAAGTTTCTGCCGATTCAAACGGCATATGTCAGTGGCCTTACCTTTATCCTAACTTATATATTATACATTAACACTGCAGAAAGTGCAATCTTTTTTTCCGCGCGGCTTCCTCATTGCGCCGCTATTTCCCTCAGCGGCACAGCCCTGCTGCACATATCCGCCACGCGCTACATATTCAATTCCCTCAATACCGCGAAAATTGCCGTTGCTTGGTATTCTTGTATGTGATAATATGGATATATAATTGATATGGAACACAAGTCTAGGTATGGAGAGTGAGGTGAGATAACAACATGTATTCAAATACAAGATTATTGACCCTAGCGGGCGTGATGATGCTGCTTGTAGGCTGCATTATGGCTTTTATACATCGGTGGCTCTACGCAGCACTGATGCTCGCCATGGCATTTGGGCTTCTGGCTGGGGCGTTGAGTATCAAGAAGCAAAAGGGCATCGAGCCAGACGAACAAAGCAAAGACGATTTACTGCAATAATCGAGCCGTGCGGCCACGGCTATGAGCTCGGCAAAATTCCGATAAAAAGACGCGTAGTGCTCCTCAGCAGGACATAACAAATAACCCCCACCGGAAAGGCGGCCGAAAGTTCGGCTCACTTTCCGGTGGGGTTCTCAATTTGTCTGCTGCATTACGCTTCCCGCAGACGGCGCACCACGTCGCCGATGTCCGCTTCTATCAGTATCGACCGCTCCTCTATTCCCCGCATGGAGTCGGCGCCGTCAAGATTGACGCAGGCATAGACCGCGTTGGGGTTCTTCGCCGTCATGTGCCAGAACGGGTATTTTATAATGACCGGCGTGTTGTAACCCACGCCCAGTTCCATGAAGAGGACACGCTGTCCGCCGCGTGTGCGCAGGAAATTCTCATACCGCTCCGCCGCGCGATGCCAGCCCTCGTCCTCGACAAAGCTGTCGTCACAGCGCAGATTCAGCGTCAACGGCCGGCCGCAGTGCGGGCAGGTAGGGATAAGCTCCGCAGGAACCCGCATATTCTCTTGCCGCTCGAGCATCTCTCGGATCACGGCCTCGTTATCAAAGGTCTCTCCTGACAGCAGGGCTTGCTGCACTGGAACAGGCCGTAGTCACCCTGCGTGTAGAACAGACGCTTTTTGTCAAATCCGGCCTCCTAAAAGCAGTGGTCAACGTTCGTCGTGATGACGAAATAGTCCTTGTCCCGCACCAGCTCCAGCAGCTCGTCATACACCGGCTTCGGCGCGTCCTGATAGCGGTTGATGAAGATATAGCGGCTCCAATACGCCCAGAACTCCTCCCGCGTCGGGAACGGGTAGAACCCGCCGGAATACATGTCGCCAATGCCGTATTTCTCCGCAAAATCCGAAAAATACCGCTCGAACCGCTCGCCGCTGTACGTAAAGCCCGCAGAGGTCGATAGCCCCGCTCCCGCGCCGATGACCACGGCGTCCGCCGCGTCGAGCGCCGCGCGCAGCCACTCAATCTGCGCCGAGTAATCGCTCATAAATTTTTCTGTCCGTGTCCTTGAAAACATTGAAAATCACCTTTATTCCGCTTCCGGTTTCCGCTTTATACCTCTACACAGTCTCGACGGCTATCTCCGCCGCGCGCTGATTCGGGAAATGAAACACGCCGGTCGAGATGCAGCAGAACGCGACGCTCTGCACGCCGTATTGCTCCGCCAGTTCAAGACAGGAGCTATAGCACGACGCCAGAAGCCGCTCATCCTCTGCAGTTACGCGTCCCTCGATGATCGGCCCCACGGTGTGCAGCACATAGTCGCAGGGCAGGTTATACGCCCTCGTGATCTTCGCCTGTCCGGTCGGCTCCTCGTGCCACTGCCCGCGCATGATGCCGGCACATTCCATCCGGAGCTGCACTCCGGCATAGGTGTGGATGCAGTTATCAATGCACGCGTGGCACGGGACATAGCAGCCGGTCATGCCGCTGTTCGCGGCATTCACGATAGCGCCGCAGCGAAGGCGCGTGATGTCGCCCTGCCAGAGATATAGGTCTCCGCAGACCGGCCGCAGATCGTCAAGCTCCGTGATGCCTGCGTCCGTCAGCTCCTGCCGCAGATACGTGTCCTGCACCGCCAGAAACTCCTCATCCGCAGGCGCAGGCAGCCTGACGTTTATCAGCCCGCGCAGGAGCTGCCGCTGCCCGTCGGCATCCTGCGGGACGCCAAGATCGGCATATTCCGTTTTTTCGTTCATCAGCGACCGTATTAAAAACAGCCGCCGCTCCGCCTGCGTCATGGCGATCACCTCCGCTTGATGATATCATGTTTCCGCGCGAACGGCAATCAGAATTCGTAGGGAGGATTGCCGGAGAAGTCGGCGATCAGGCCATGGGCATCCTCGAGATAGAACACCGCAAAGATGGGGTTCGTGGCCTCGCCGTACTGGCTTTTCACGATGGGGTTCTGGATGCACATTTCCTTTGCGGCCATGTTGTTCTCGAATACGGCCTTGCCGTGCAGGCGGATCCACGCGTACTTTGGGCTGGAGACGGACAGCTCCACATAGGGATTTTCCTGCATGTCCTTGTAAACCTCTTTCTGGTTGTTGGTGCAGAACCACATCTTGCCGTCCAGCTCACCAGCGAACATGAAGGGACGGCACTTGGCCTTGCCGTCACGGCCGACAGTGGCCAGATACTGCACAGGATTGGCATTCAAAAATTCTACGACTTTGTTCATGATAAATACCTCCAAAACGGTTTTTGATGAATTTGTGTTCCAAAAGCTTGCTTTTTACTCTCGGCGGTATTATCATAGCGCTGTAAAGCCATTTAGTAAAGTAAGCACAATATTGTGCCGTAGTTACCTAAAGGATACTATTGGAGGATAAATCTATGGAATTGCCCGCATGCCCGGTGGAAACCACGCTGATGCTCATCGGCGACAAATGGAAGGTTCTGATACTGCGCGACCTGATGGATGGCACGAAGCGATTCGGCGAGCTGAAAAAGTCCATCGGCACGGTATCGCAGAAGGTGCTGACCGCGCAGCTGCGCGATATGGAAGACAAGGGGCTGCTCACCCGCAAGGTGTACGCCGAGGTGCCCCCGCGCGTGGAGTACACGCTGACCGAGACCGGATACAGTCTGAAGCAGATACTCGACTCCATGGTCGCGTGGGGCACGGACTATCAGCGCAGAAACGGGTGAGCGCCATGCGGTCGATGCTACCTGATAAGGACGTCCGCGTCCGGAAAATACGCATACCCACCCCGCACGGAAGTATTCCCGCGCTGATCCTCTCGCCGCGCACCGCGCCCGCGGACGCGACTGGGGTGCTGTGGATCCACGGCGGCGGATACATCGCCGGAATGAAGGAAATGGTGCACATGTCGCGCGCCGTTGATCTGGTGAAGAAGTTCGGCGCGGTGGTGCTGTCTCCGGGATACCGGCTCGCTCCCCTCTCGCCGTATCCGGCGGCGCTGGACGACTGCTATGCGGCGCTTATTTATCTAAAGGAGAATGCGGCCGCACTCGGCGTCAGGAGCGATCAGCTCATGGTCGGCGGCGAGAGCGCGGGCGGCGGGCTGTGCGCCGCCGTGTGCATCCGCGCGCGGGACAGCGGCGAGGTCAGCGTCGCCTTTCAGATGCCGCTCTACCCGATGCTTGACGACCGCGACACCGAGTCATCGCGAGATAACCACGGCCGCGTCTGGAACACCCGACGCAACCATCTCGCATGGCGGCTCTATCTGCGCGGGACTGACCGCGCGCAGCTCACGCCTTACGCCGCTCCGGCGCGGCTGGAGGATTTCTCCGGTCTGCCGCCCGCATATTCCTTTGTCGGCGACGGCGAGCCGTTCTACGCCGAGACCGTCAGCTATTTTGAGCATCTGCGCAATGCCGGCATTCCGGCGGAGCTGGACGTGTATCACACGGACATGCACGCCTTTGATATGATGCAGCCCGACTCCGCGCTCGCCGTCCGCGCGGCGGAAGCTTTCAACCACCAGTTTGAGCTCGCTCAAAAGCAATACTTCGCCCCACAGCCGGGCGACGGGAGGAACAGCAATGATATGTGATATATGCAAAGACGAAGCCTTTCTCGCCCAGAAGGCCGAACCCGCCGCGGCGGACGACCTCGGCACGGCGCAGGATCTGCTCGACACGCTCATCGCCCACAAGGACGGCTGTGTGGGCATGGCCGCCAACATGATCGGCGTGAATAAGCGCATCATCGCCTTTGAAAACGACGGCAAGTATGAGGTCATGTTCAACCCCGTCATCGTGAAGCAGTCCGGGGCGTATGAGGCTGAAGAGGGCTGTCTCTCCCTCACGGGGCACAGGAAGGTCCGGCGCTTCCGGACTGTCAAGGTTCAGTGGCAGAATGAAAAATTTCAGCTTCGGCTCAAAACTTTCACCGGCTGGACGGCTGAAATAATCCAGCATGAGCTCGACCACTGCGATGGGATTCTGATATAACTTCCACCTCATGTTTGAGATGGAGTATTCCACATAAGTACTCTGCTTTTCACCGCATAATATATAATAAAGCGAAGAACAGTAGTCATAACTCTATAGCTACTGTTCTTTGCTTTATTATATGCTACCGTCCGTGATACCGTATTACTATAGAAACATTTGGCATGTATACCCTTCCCCCGGTCTGTCGTTCACTTCCGCCAATAATAACATTTTCAACAATGTTAGGTCGCTGGAAAATACCTAATACAACATCATTCATGCTAATGCATTGTACATTTGTAAAGCCAGCTTGGTAAAAAACTTGCTCGACTTCAACAACGTTCTTTCCCCTATAGCCGCCCTGCATTGATGGAAGTCGTATGCCGCCACTTTGAAGGAGTTTCTTATCTCGCTCCCTATCTGGGATGACCTTAAACAAAAGGATCCCGCCTCCAATAAACACCGGAAGGAATACATAAAACAGCATAAAGAATCCCCCAAGCCCGTCACTATCACTTAAGTTCATTTTTATTACAGATATAAGCAGAAGTATTGCGGATACTCCGAGCCAAGTAATTATCGTAATTTTTTTGACTTTATTTTTCTTTGCAGCCTCTTGCTCCTCTTTTTCAATAGCCTTTAATTTGAATTCCCTCTCTACTTCTATCTGTCTAAGTTTTACCGCATCTTCATTATGCTTTTCTTCATGTGGCAAATCGAGCTTTATTTTTGAATCGCAGTATTCACATACAATGTACTCCTCATCTCCATTTATGTTCAAAACTGCGCCACATTTAGGACATTCGAAAACTTGCATATCAATCACACCTTTACATATAATACACTACAGATAGTATAGCCCGCATACGGGCAATTGTCAATAAGTAGGCATCATCATACGATATATTTAATGGTGGTGGTACTTTTGATATGCTTTGACAAGCTCTGGGACACATTACGTGAAAAGAATATTTCGCAGTATAAGTTGATAAAGGACTACAAAGTCAGCACCGGACAGCTTGACCGGCTGCGAAAGAACGGCAGTGTTAGCACCTATACGCTTAATATGCTTTGCAGCATCCTTAATTGTCAGCTGTCCGATATTGCCGAATACAAACCGGACGAATAAAGCGCAAAACAGGGTGATCGGTTTAGATAACCGATCACCCTGTTTTCATGTATTTCACGACCAAGCGCGAAACTGTTATTCAGCGTCTTCCCAGTTATGCCAGACGTTCTGGACATCGTCGTTATCCTCGAACATGTCGAGCATCTTCTGCATGTTTTTGACATCGTCTTCATTGGTGAGCTTGATGTAGCCGTTCTGGGGCAGCATCTCGACCTGAGCGGAGAGCAGCTTGTAGCCCGCCGCGGTCAGTGCGTCGGCAACCGTTGCGACGTCGTCAACACCGGTATAGACGGTCATAACGTCGCCGTCGGACTCGAAATCGGCGGCACCGGCTTCGAGCGCATCCATCATAACGGTATCCTCGTCAAGCTCCTCGTCCTCGTTGTCAATAACAATGACACCCTTCTTATCGAAGGACCAGGAGACACAGTTGGCCGCGCCCATGTTTCCGCCGTACTTATCGAAGTAGTGACGGATCTCACCGGCGGTGCGGTTGCGGTTATCGGTCATAGTCTCGACGATGACGGCAACGCCGCAGGGGCCGTAGCCTTCGTAGACTATCTTCTCATAGTTCTCGGTATTGCCTGCGCCAAGCGCCTTGTCAATAGTGCGCTTGATATTGTCGTTAGGCATATTGGCCGCTTTCGCCTTGGCGATAACGGCAGCAAGCTTGGAATTGCTGCGCGGGTCTCCGCCGCCGCCTTCCTTGACCGCGACGATCATTTCACGGGCAATCTTGGTGAAAGCCTGTGCACGCTTCGCGTCAGCCGCGCCTTTCGTCTTCTGTATGTTGTGCCATTTGGAATGTCCGGACATAAAAATTCGCTCCTCTTATGTATGTTAAAGAAAACAACACGATTTACGACAGATATTTTACCACAAATCGGCCATTATGACAAGGGTTAATTACGGCGCGGACGGGCAAAAAATACGCTGGCTAGGAAAACCGCCGCTATTTCGTCTTGGGTATCAGCAGCAGTGCTCCGTTTTCGGCGCAGTCCGCACCGTTAAGCCCGATGATCGCCTCCTCGCTGGAGTGATAGCTCTTCGCAAGCTGCCAGAGCGATTCGCCCTCCATCCGCACGAGCGTCACCGACGGGTACGCCGCACAGTCCGTCTCCGTCTCGTCCGAAAGCTCTGCCGACAGCACGGCGTCCACCTCCCTGCTCCCGGCGCACAGGCACACAGCCTCCACGTTCAGCGCAACGGAAATGCTGCCCTCGGCGGGGTATAGCTTCGTATCGGCGACGCGAACGTTCAAAACGCTGCTCACGCCCTCCGGGCAGTCCCCCTCAAGGCTGAAGGTGCGCTTCATAACGGAGATGCCCCCGCTCTCGCTGCGGTATATGATGTCCGCGAGGCACTGCGCACTGAGCGTCCCGCCGGACACGGTGCAGCGGCAGATCTGCGTGAACGCCGCCAGCACATCCGCACAGTCCTCAGGCGCTTCGATGCTCTCGCTGAAGCTCAGTGACACCCGGCGAAGCTCGCAGTCCGACGGGATGCTTAGCTTCCCCATCCTCGGCGTGAGCGCCGCCGTGTTGCAGTACATGTCGGAGATATATTGCACCTCTTCCCTGCCGAAGCAGACCAGCTCCGTCAGGCAGTGCAGCTCCACATCGACGGCCTTGGTGCCGTTGATGGTGTCGATTATGTTCAGGTACGCGCCGTTTATTTCGACCCGCGCCGCACAGCCGGAGGTATCGGTGTCCGGGACGTCGATAAGCTGTGAAAACGGGCTTGAAAACTCCGCCGTGACGGGGTAATCCGCCCCGTCGGACGCATAGCACAGCTTCAGGCGGACATTGCCCTTCACCACGGCGCGCCCGGAGATGACGTTTATCTCCGCCAGCTCATACTCCACATTCTGCGACAGCAGCGCGGCGGGCTGCGGCTTACTGTCCGCAAACGCGAACTGCTCCGTCAGAACAAAGGTCTTCTCCGTCACAGCGATCACAGGCGTTGCGGAGCACCGCTCCTGCTTTGCGTACACCCGGCACGGCGTATCGCCCGCGTTTGCTGAAACGCACAGCTCCTCGCGCGAATACGCCCACAGCTCGCCGCATATCTCGAAGGTCACGGCAACCTTCCGCGGATTCAGAACGCGCGTCTCTGCGGCGTTTACGCTCAAGGCCACATGCGTAAGCTTTTCGTCCAGCACGGCGTCGCTCTCATACTCGATGCTGAATTCGCGCGCGAGCTGCACAGACTGCACCGCGCCACCCTCCGTGATGTACAGCAGCCACGCCCGCGCCTCGCCCGTCACCGTTATGCCGCGGGCGGAGATGTCCTTGCCCTTCAGCAGCAGCATCGTCTGAAGCGACGCGACGCGCGCTATGTCGTCATTCGTGTCCGGTACGACGGCCTCCACGGTTTCGGCGCTGCTTTTGACCATATGGAGTCTACCGGCGAATATATTTGTGCTCTTCTTTTCAAAGCAAAGTTCCATTTCAGCTCTCTCCTTGACGCAGTTTGTACAATCTATGCGCCGGAGCCGCGCCGTATCACCGTTTGCTTATGCGCGCGATGAATCTCGACAGAAATTTCGGCAGCCTGATAACGATAATTTTCATTCCATCCCCCTTTCAGCATCTCCTCATAAGACACACGCCGCCCCAGATAAGCGCCCCCGCCGCAACTATCCACCAGAATTCCGAGGGCAAGAGCAGCGAAAGAATTATGACCAGCCCCAGTATTATCGCAAGCAGCCCCCAGAAGCCCTTCCCTCTGCAATTCAAAAAACCGCCCCCCACGTATAATTGTCTTCCTGACATTATACGCGCGGGGCGGCATAATATACTCTTTTATCTCATTTTTCCCAGAATTTATGCTGGGCGCACATCTCATACAGGCGCGTGTACGAGCGGTAGCGGCTCTGGCCGATCTCACCTGCAGCCACCGCCTGCGTGACCGCGCATCCGGGTTCCTCCAGATGCGCGCAGTCGCTGAAGCGGCAGGAGCCTATATATTTATCGAAGTCCGGGAAATCAAACTGCAAACGCTCCTTCGGTATTGTACACATCATCTCCACCTCGAAGGAGGCGAAGCCCGGCGTGTCCGCAATGTAGCTGCCGCTTTCAAGCTCGTACAGCTCCACATGGCGCGTTGTGTGCTTGCCGCGGCCGAGACGTTCGCTCACCTCGGCGGTTTGGATGTTCGCGCCGGGTATCAGAGCGTTGAGTATGCTCGATTTGCCGACGCCGGAATTGCCCGTAAACGCGGATATCTTGCCGCACAGCAGCCCGCGAAGCTCGTCCATGCCCTCGCCAGTCACGGCGCTCGTGCGTACAACGGGGAAGCCCGCGGCGGTAAAGACGTCAAATAGCTCGTCTCCGGCGTCGATATCCGTTTTGTTCACGCAGATGGCAAGCTCGCAATCGGCTTCCGCGGCGATGACCGAGACGCGGTCGATAAGGAACGGGTCAGTCACCGGATTGGTATTCGCCGCGACGAACACAAGCATATCGACGTTCGCTACCGCAGGGCGGATGAACCAGTTGCGCCGCGGCTCCACATGGTCGATGCGGCCTTTCCCGTTCGCGTCGAGACTGCATCTGACCCTGTCGCCCACCAGCGGCGAGGTTCCGTCCAGCCGGAATTTGCCGCGCGCCTTGCATTCGAGCAGCTTTCCCTCGGTCTCCACATAGTAAAACCCGCTCAGCGCCTTGACTATTACTCCGTCCGTCATGCCTTAGCCCTGCGGTCCGGAGGATACGGTGAGGTACACCTTCGTGTGCTCCGCCACGCTCTCGGAAGAGCTGATGCTCTGGTCGATGACCGTCCCCGCCTCATAGTCGCTCACTACACGGTCTGAGCCGCCATAACTGAGATTGCTGCTCTCGATGCGGGATATTGCGCTGTCCTCCGTGCTGCCCACAAGGTTCGGCATGGAGACATACTGTATCTCAGGCCCCGCGCTGACGGTGATATACACGGTCGAACCGCTACTCAGCTGCTCCCCGGCCACTGGGCTTGTGGCGATGACATAGTCCTTGGTATAGCTGTCGGACGCGGCGTTCTCGATCTCGACATTGAAGCCCGCCGCGCGCAGATTGCGCATGGCATCGCGGTAATCGGTGTTCAGAACGTCAGGTACGCTCGTGAGGCTCACTCCGGCGTTCACGGTGAGGTTGACCTCAATGCCGGACGGCGTGACCATCATACTGCGCCCTGCTGCGGGCGACTGCGAGATGACGATGCCCGGCTCGACCGAATCGTCGGAGATGTATATGACGTTGAACTTATACATCGAGTTGAGCTCGGTGTTGTTGATTATCGACTCGTAGTTACAGCCCTCAAAGTTCGGCAGCGCGATCCTCTCTGCGGGAGAGAACACGTCCTTGAGCCAGAAGTTCCACAGGAATGCGAACAGCGCGACCGCGAGAACAAGCAGTCCGAAGGTGCCGGACATGAAGCTGACCACGCCCGAACGGCGGCGGCGAAGCTTATAGCGCTCTCTGGAAAGCTCCGTGCTGGAGCGGACGGGCTTGACGTCCGGATTTTCATAGTCCGCGCCGTCCCCCTCGATCGTGACGGGCGTGTGGATAAAGGCTTCAAGATCGGACAAAAGTGCGTTTGCCGACTGGTAGCGCTCGCTCAGCTCCGCGTTCATGGCCTTGAGCGTGATGCGCTCCAGCTCCAGCGGTATCTCAGGGTTCTTCTCATGCGGCGGCACGGGCTTCGCGTTCATATGCTGCACGGCGATCTCGCCGAGCGTATTGCCGGTAAACGGCAGGCCGCCGGTAAGCATCTCATACATCATAACGCCGAGAGAATAGATGTCGCTTCGCGCATCCGGGCATTCGCCGCGCGCCTGCTCCGGGGCGATATAGTGTATCGAGCCTATCGCCTCGCCGTTATTCTCGTACACCTCGTTTTCAAGCGCGGCAATACCGAAGTCGCCGACCTTGATGGTGCCGTCGCGCAGGAGCATAATGTTCTGTGGCTTGATGTCCCGGTGGATTATGCCGCGCTCATGCGCATGCGCCAGCGCCTTGCTGATCTGCTTTGTGAAGTGCACGACTTCCTTCCACGCGACCATGCCCTTGCGCTCCATATACTGCTTGAGCGTTATCCCGTCCACCAACTCCATGACTATGTATTCCACATTGTCATTATGGCTGACGTCATACACCGCGACAATATTTGGGTGGGAGAGCATGGCGACGGCGTGGGATTCCGTGCAGAAGCGGCGGCGGAACTCCTCGTCGGCGGCCATCTCGTCACGCATTATCTTCACTGCGACGTCGCGGTTCAGCCGGTGATCGAGCGCCCTGTAAACGATGGCCATGCCGCCCTCGCCGATGATCTCGCGTATCTCGTAGCGGTCGTCGAGCATCTTTCCGATGTATTTATCGTTAGTATCCATTTAATTCTCCATTCAGTGCCCTTACTTCATCACAGCGACAACCGTGACGTTGTCCCGCGCGCCGCGCGACAGCGCCTCGTCCATAAGCTCCCTGCACAGCAGCTCCGGCTCCGGGAAGCGCATGGCGTATTCCAGCAGTTCCTGATCCGTCAGGGTGTTCGACAGGCCGTCCGAGCAGAAGAGTATGCAGTCTCCGGTGCGCATCGAAAGCTCAAAGTAGTCAGACTCCACCTTCGCTTCGGAGCCGAGGGCGCGGGTTATGACGTTGCGCTGGGGGTGTGTCTTTGCCTGCTCCTTCGTTATCGCGCCGAACTCAACCAGCTCTTCGACCAGAGAGTGGTCGCGGGTTATCTGGTATATGCTGCTGCTTTTGCGCGAGATGTGATAGGCGCGGCTGTCGCCCACGTTTATAATATAGGCTTTTCCGCTGTTTTTGATAACACCGCCGACAATAGTCGTCCCCATGCCGTTGTACACCTCGTCGAACTTTGAGTATTCATAGGATACCCCGTTCGCCTCGTCGCAGGCGCTTTGCAGCACGTCCTTATAATTCTGCACACGCTCCACGCGCGAGGTGAGCTTGCCGTACACGAAGTCAACAAAGGCTTTGTTTGAAATCTGGCTTGCAAGCCCGCCGGCCTTCGCCCCGCCCATGCCGTCGCATAGGCCGACTATGAGGCAGTTTTTCGCCTCGCACTTCTCGATGATAAAGCTGTCCTGATTGTCTTTTCTGACTCTGCCCTTGTCGGTCAGTCCGAAACCTTTCATTCTCTGTTCAACCCCTCTTCACGGGTCTGCATTTTTCTGCGGAGCTGTCCGCAGGAGGCGTCCACATCGCCGCCGAGCTTGCGCCGCACGGTGACGTTAACGCCCTCGTCCTCAAGAATTTTTATAAACGCCTTCATGTGCCCCGGCGTTGATGGGGCAAACTGGCGCTCTTCAACATGGTTGAGCGGTATGAGATTCACATGCGCGCACACCGCCTTTGCGCGCTTTGCGAGCAGGCGGGCGTGATACTCGGTGTCATTCACGCCGTCTATCATCGCGTATTCAAAGGATATGCGCCGCCCGGTCTTGTCATAATAGCGGCGGCAGCAGCGCATAAGCTCCTCCACGCCGCGCCCGCGGTTCGTGGGCATGATCTTCGACCTTGTCTCATCGTCCGGCGCGTGCAGCGAGACGGACAGCGTAAGCTGCAAATCGCGCTCTGCCAGCGCGTCGAACTTCTCCGTGATGCCGCAGGTGGAGAGCGATATGTGGCGCATACCGATATTCATCCCCTGCGGATGGTTCACAAGCTCCAGAAAGCGCATGACGTTATCGAAATTATCCAGCGGCTCTCCGATGCCCATAAGGACGATGTTTGATATCGGCTTGCCGGAATCCAACTGCGAAAACAGCACCTCGTCCAGCATCTCCGACGGCTCAAGGCAGCGGACAAGGCCGCCTATGGTCGAGGCGCAGAACGCACAGCCCTGACGGCAGCCGACCTGCGAGGAGATGCACACGGTGTTGCCGTGCTTATAGCTCATCACGACCGTCTCCACGGCGTTGCCGTCGCGCAGTTCCCAGAGATATTTTATCGTCCCGTCAAGCTTTGAAACCTGCTTGCTGAGCACCTTCGGCTCGTACAGCTCATAGCCCTCGCGCAGTTTTTCTCTCAGCGCCTTCGGGAGATTCGACATCTTGTCGAAATCCCGTACGCCCTCCGAAAGCCATTTGAATATCTGGCCTGCCCTGTATTTCGGCTCGCCCAGCCCCGCAAACTCCGATTCCAGCTCCGCCGGGAGCATGGATAGTATATCCTTCTTCATCATTCTATCCTTCTAAGCTTTGCCGTAAAAAATCCGTCCGTCCCGTCCACATTCGGCCAGAAGCAGTGCATCCCGCCCGGCTCCGATACGCTGCCGACGTTGAAACCCTCAGGCGCGAATTTGCCGTGATTGGCGAGGAACGCATTCACAACGTCCTCATTTTCGGCGCGCAGCACCGTGCAGGTCGAATACAGCAGCACCCCACCGGGTTTGACATATGCGGCGAGATTATCCAGAATGTCGCGCTGTATCGCCGGGAGCGCGGATATCTCCGCTTCCGTCTTGCCGCGTATCTCCGGCTTCTTCGCTATGACGCCAAGCCCCGAACACGGCACGTCGGCGATCACGACGTCGAAGCTTTCCTCAAGCGCCGCGTCGTGCCTGCGCGCATCCATCGCGGCGGTTCTGATGTTATCTATGCCGAGCCGCTCCGCGCCCGCGGAGATAAGCTTCAGCTTCTTCTCGTGTATATCGCAGGAGAGGATACTCCCCTTCCCGTCCATTCTTATCGCGGCGGCAAAGGACTTCCCGCCGGGAGCGGAACATGCGTCCAGCACGGTCATCCCCGGCTCCGGCGCGGCAATCTCCACTGCCGTGCGCGCCGCGCGATCCTGCACGTAGAACAGTCCGTCTGCGAAGCCCGGAAGCTCCGCGACATTTCCGCCGGGGAGCACGAAGCAGCCGCTTAACCGCTCGTCGTACTCGAAGTCTATCTCCGCGCGGAGAAGCGCGCGGCGGTAATCCTCCGGAGAGATTTTCAGCGTGTTCACCTGTATTGTGAGCGGCGCGGGGCGGTTATTGCAGGCGAGGAAAGCCTCGGCAAAATCGTACCCGCGTTCGCTGATAATGCGCGATGCAAGCCACTCCGGGTGGCTGTATTTTATGCTGAGATATTCCGCGCCGCCCTCACCGGGGATATCCGGCAGAGTCCCGGCGCTTTTGTTCTCTGCGATCCTGCGCAGAACGGCGTTTGCAAGCCCGGACGCGCGCGACATGCCGCATTTTCTGCACAGCGCTACCGATTCGTTCACCGCCGCGCGGGCGGGAATACGGTCGAGAAGCAGTATCTGATACACGCCCAGCAGCAGAATATCATGCAGCTTCGGCTCCAGACGCTTCGGTTCGGTGCTGCAATAGCAGCCTATATAATAGTCGCACAGCAGCGAATTTTGCAGCACGCCGAGGCACAGCCGCGCGGCGAGCGCCGCTTCACGCCGGTCAAGCGCGTATTTTTTTATTATGCCGTCTATGCTGCTTCCGGACCACGCGCCGTCTCTGCGGCAGCGCTCCAGCGCCGTAAGCGCCGCTTCCCTAGCGGTCATCAAGCTCTCATCCTTTGACCTTTATATTGTGCCCGCGCAGGAAATCCGCCGCCTTCATGCGCTTCTTTCCCGGCGCCTGAAGCTCGGTTATCAGCAGGGTCTCCCCGTCCGCGCAGGCGATCTCAATGCCGTTTTTCCCGGCTCCCACGACCGTTCCCGGCTCCGCGGAGCATTTGTTGTGCGTGTAATCCGCGCCGAACACGCGGTACACCGCGCCGTCCAGCTCCATCGTCGCTACCGGCCACGGCTGAAGCCCGTATATGTGCTTGAGCACCATGCGCGGCGTGTTGTTCCAGTCTATCGGGCAGATGGACTTGTCCAGCATCCCGACATAGGTCGCCTGCGAATGATCCTGCGGGGTGCGCGGCGCTGTGCCGTTCTCGATATCGTCAAGAGTTTTTATCAGCAGCTCCGCGCCCATGTCCATGAGCCGGTCGAACAGCTCGCCTGCTGTCTCATATTCGCCGATCTCGGTCTCGGCCTTATATATCACGTCCCCGGCGTCCATGTCGTGGGCGAGGTACATAGTCGTAACTCCGGTGACTTTGTCGCCGTTGAGGACGGACCACTGTATCGGAGCGGCTCCGCGGTACTTCGGCAGTAGCGAGCCGTGCACGTTTATCGCCCCATACTTCGGCACCGCCAGAATATCGTCCGGCAGGATGCGCCCATAGGCTACGACGACGAGAATGTCCGGCTCCAGCGCCTTTATCATCTCAAGCGCCGTTCCGTCGCGCATCTTGACCGGCTGGTACACCGATATTCCGTTTTCGAGCGCCAGCGCTTTGACAGGCGAGGCCGCAAGCTCCATCCCGCGCCCCTTGGGCTTATCGGGCTGGGTAAAGACACCGACGACGTCGCGCTTTTCGTCTATGAGCTTTTTCAGAGAGGCCGCCGCAAAGTCCGGCGTCCCCATAAAAACTATCCGCATCTTAATATTCTCCGCTCTGAAGCTCCTCTTCGGTGAGCATACGCTCGGCCTTGGAGGTGAAAACTATGCCCTCAAGATGGTCTATCTCATGGCAGAAGCAGCGCGCGGTCAGCCCGTCGCCCTCCACCTCGAACCACTCGCCGAAGCGGTTCTGCGCACGAACCTTGACGTGCATCGGGCGCTTGACAAGGCCGAATTCACCCGGCACACTCAGGCAGCCCTCAGGTCCCTCCTGCTCGCCGGACGCTTCGATTATCTCAGGGTTTATAAGCTCTATGATATACTCGTCCTCATCCTCCGGCACGTTGGTCTCAAGCACGATCACCGCGCGGCGCAGTACGCCCACCTGCGGTGCGGCAAGGCCGACGCCGTTCGCAGTCGAAAGCGTGTCGATCATATCGTCAAGCAGCTGATGCAGGCGAGGGTTGAACTCCGTTACGGGGCGGGATTTCTTATAAAGCCCCGGCTGTTCCTTTGTCAAAATATTTCTCTGTGCCATAGCTATCCTCAATCTGTCGGGGCGTTGTCCGCGTACACGGTGACGCCTCTGAATTTTTTGTCCCTGCCGCACTCGATCACCATCTCCGACAGTGCCCGTCGGATCCACGCGTTCGACTCACAGCAGACGTTTATTCTGTATCTGTATCTGTTATTGACCCTGACTACCGGCAGCGGCGCGGGGCCAAGAATATCTATCTCCGGTTTATCGCTGCATATGTTCCTCAGCCACTCGCTGAGATACGCACAGCATTTTTCCACCTGCTCCTCGTCAACGCCTGTCACGGTCAGGGAGAATATATTTTTGAACGGCGGCGCGTTCTGAATGCGGCGCAACTCAATCTCTGACTCGAAGAACGACTCGTAGTCCTGATCTGCCGCGTACCTTATCGTCTCGTTTTCGGGCGTAAAGGTCTGTATGACGGCTCTTCCGGGCTTGTCTCCCCTGCCGCTGCGGCCGACGACCTGCGTTATCAGGGAGAACGTCCTCTCCCCGGCGCGGTAATCGCCCGCGTACAGGCTCTGATCCGCCGAGATGACGCCGACAAGCGTCACGTTCGGGAAGTTCAGCCCCTTGGTGACCATCTGCGTGCCCACCATTATGGGGATATTCTCGTTTCTGAAGCGCTCAAACAGCTTCTCATGCGAACCTGCCGGCGCAACCGTATCCGTATCAACGCGCATCACCGGCGTATCCGGAAACAGCTCGTGCAGCTGCTGCTCGACATTCTGCGTCCCCGTGCCGACGAAGCACAGCTCGCCCCCGCAGTCGGGGCACGCGCTGTCCACGCGCTGCACATATCCGCAGTAATGGCACATCAGGCGATTGTTCGCGCTGTGATAAGTGAGCGACACGCTGCACCGCGGGCATCTGTAAGTATAGCCGCAATCTCCGCAGCTTATCAGCTTATGCGCGCCGCGGCGGTTGATGAACAGTATGCTCTGCTCGCCGCGCTCGATATTCTGCTGGAGCTCGTCCCGCAGAAATCCGCTTATATCGCCGCCGTTCCCGCGCCGAAGCTCACGCTTCATATCGACTATCCGCACTTCGGGAAGTCGCATATCGTTATATCGGTTTCTCAGCGTGAAGAACGCATACCGCCCGATGCGCGCGTTATAGCGCGTACAGACGTCCGGCGTGGCGGAGCCGAGCAGCAGCAGGCAATTATTCTGCGCACAGCGGAACTTTGCGACGTCGCGCGCGTCATACCGGGGATTGTTCTCGGACTTATAGGTCTCCTCCTGCTCCTCGTCTATTATGACCGCGCCCAGATTGCGAAGCGGCGCGAAAACCGCGCTGCGCGTGCCGATAACGACCCGCGCCTTGCCGTTTTTAACGCGCTTCCATTCGTCGTACCTCTCGGTGGGCGAAAGGCTGCTGTGCATGACGGCGACATCATCCCCGAAATGCGACGAGAAGGTGCGGAGCATCTGCGGCGTCAGTGCAATTTCCGGCACCAGCAGCATCGCCGTTTTCCCGCGGCGTAGGCAGGCGTCGATAAGATGGATATAGACGCTGGTTTTCCCACTGCCGGTCACGCCGAGCAGCAGCGCCGCCCCGGCCTTGCCGCTCGCGGTGAGCGCGTCGATACCCTTGAACACCGCGCTCTGCTCTTCGCTCAGCTCCGGCAACGGATCAGTATCGCCCAGATGCAGCTCCGGGCGGCGGTACACCTCGCGCTCGTAGGTCTCAGCAAGCCCCGCCTTTATAAGCGCGGTGAGCGACTGTCTCGACGCGCCCGTGTAGGTAAGCAGATCGCGGCTCGGCAGCGCTTCAAATGCGCACAGCATTTCCACCAGCGCCGCCTGCTTCGGCGATCTGAGCCGCTTCGACTCCGCGATTGCCGCGGCATCCTCCGACGGTATCGCAAGCTTGACCATCTCGACGGTTTTGTCGTTCACGCGGCGTTTCCCGTCGTCCGTGAACCACAATCCTGCCGGAAGCATCGCCTTCACGGCGTCATACACGGTGCAGAAAAATCTGTCGCGGATGAAGAACGCAAGCTTTATCAGCTCCTCGTCCAGCACCGGCGCGGGGTCGAGCACGGAATCTATGCATTTTAGATTTTCCCGCTCGCTCTTATCCGCAACCGAGAGGATAACTCCCTCACAGCGCCGGTTGCCCTTGCCGAACGGCAGGCTCACCCTCGTCCCCGGAAGCGCGGCGTCCCGCAGTTTGTCCGGCACAAGATAGTCAAAGGGACGGTCAATGCTGTATGTAGCGGCAGAAACCGCGATTTTTGCCACGCGCATCGGCATCGAGATCGTCCCCCATGATGATTATTTCTTTATTTTGAGCTTGCCCGTGTAGACCTCGTCAATAGCGATGGAGACGGGCTTCTTCTCCAGCGGTATCTGCTTCTCCTCGGCCTCCGCGGAGATGGCGCGCGCTCTGCGCGCGATGAGGTTCACAAGCTGGTAACGGCTGCCGACCTTGCTGGTCAGTTCAGCCATGGGGGGATAAAGCATCATAATAATTACTCCATTCCGCCGCCTACGCGGCACTAAAATTTTTATATTACTCTTCTATCGCGTCGCGCAGAAAATGCATTCTGCCCTCGGCCTTGCAGCGCTCTGCAAGCATGATCGCCGCCAGCTCCTTCGCTGCGCGGTCGGGATCGTCGTTTATGATTATATAGTCGTAGAAGTCGGCCTCGGCGTACTCCTGACGCGCGCGGATAAGCCGCGCTTCGATGGCGCGCTCGGTGTCCGTGCCTCTGCCGACAAGACGGCGGCGAAGCTCCGCGAGGGAGGGCGGGATGATGAAGATCTTCACGGCGTCCGGCTTCTTCTCGTTTATCTGGCGCGCGCCCTGAACCTCGATGTCAAGCAGCACGTCAAGCCCGGAATCCAGCTTTTCCTCTACGAACTTTCTCGGCGTTCCGTAGGAATTTGCGACATAGGTCGCATGCTCCAGCAGTTCGTCGTTCTCGACCATCTCCTTGAACTGGTCAAGGTCAACAAAGAAATACTCGCGCCCGTCGACCTCGTTCGGACGGGGCTTGCGCGTGGTCACAGAAGTGGAGAAGCACACATCGTCGCGCCCCTCTATTGCCTTGAACACCACCGTGCTCTTGCCCGCGCCGGAAGGCCCGGAAATAACAAACATTCTGCCCTTTTCCTTCATCTTAGTCTCCATCCTCCTGTTCAGTCTTTTCTGCAAATCGCTCTGCTATCGCGTCAGCCGTCAGCGCGGACAAAACTACGTTGCCGCTGTCCATGATTATAACGGATCTTGTGCTCCTGCCGAAGGACGCGTCTATCAACAGTCCCTTTTCCCTCACTTCCTGCACCATGCGCTTTATCGGTGCGGACTCAGGGCTGACTATCGATATGATTCGCCCGGCGGAGACGAGATTGCCGAAGCCTATGTTTATCAGCCTCATCGCAGTTCCTCACTCAATGTTCTGGATCTGCTCGCGTATCTTCTCGATCTCGGACTTGAGATCGACCACGACATGCGCGATGTCGGCGTTCTGGCACTTGGAGCCGATGGTGTTTGCCTCGCGGTTGAACTCCTGAATGAGAAAATCTATCTTGCGGCCTGTTGCATTGCTGCCGTTTATCATGGTGCTCAGCTGTGCCATGTGGCTGCGCAGACGCACAGTCTCTTCGTCAACGGCGATGCGGTCGGCAAAGATCGCGACCTCGGCGATTATCCTGTTCTCATCTATACCGGCAGTGCCCAGCACCTCGGTCATCTTCTGCTCAAGGCGGCGGCGGTATTCAAGCACCGTGGTCGGCGCTTCATGCTCGACCCGCGAGACGAGGGAGTCTATGGTTGCAAGTCTTGAGAGGACATCGTCCCTCAGCTTCTCGCCCTCGCGCAGACGCATCGCGTCAAAATCGCACAGCGCCTGCTCAGCGACGGCGCAGATACCGGCGGATATTGCGTCCGCATCCGCCTCCTTCTTCTCAACGGACAGCACGTCCGGGAAGCGGCTGACGCTCATCGCCGTGGCGTCGTTCGGGAGCTTATACTCCTCGGAGATATGCCCTATCGCCTCAAGGTAGCCGCGCAGGAGCGGCTCGTTGACGCGGACGGTCATATCGTCCGCCATTGAGGAATCGACCGTGACGAACACGTCCACCTTGCCGCGGCTGATATGCTGCTGCACCAGAGACTTGACCGCGCTCTCCGCGAAGAGGAAGCTTCGCGGCATACGCACCGATGCGTCAAGGAATTTGTTGTTTACGCTCTTCAGCTCAACGCTTATTTCAAGTCCGTCGACAGTGCCCTTGGCGCTGCCATAACCCGTCATGCTCTTGATCATATACTCGATTCCTCCGGCTTACTCTTCTATTGAAATTATCGCAAAGCTTATTTTATCCTTATTGCCGCGCTTTCTGTACCACAGCACCAGCAGCGCCGCGCTCACGGCGAGCGCCGTGAAGCTCACCGCGATGCACACGCCCTCGCCCGCTCCAAACGCCGCGGCTATCGCATAGCCGAGCAGGAAAAGGACTATCGGCATGATGTACACCATCAGTATCGCTTTATATACCTTCGAGGACTTGCTCTCGATGACGACCTTCTGCCCCGGCCTTGCGCCGATGCGGTTATCCGCCGTGACCTTCAGCTCGTTCTGAAAAACACAGCTCTCGCAGTTCCCGCAATTGCTGCCGCAGGCCGTCGACCGCTTGACTGCGACCTCCGCGAGGGAATTTTGAAAAGTTCTTGTTACAACCGCGTCCTGAGTCATTTCTACGCCTTTCTTATTTCAACCGACATCGTCACATCGCCTATCGCGCCGACGTCGTCATATCCGGCAACGTACACCTTGACCGGCACCATATAGGTTCCGGACGACTCCTTGAAGTCCTTCAGATCTGCCACGGCGCGTATATTCTCGCTCTTTATCGCGTCAAGCTGCTCCTTCGTGCCGCGCAGTGTGACCGTCAGGCTCTCGGTAATTATCGTGGACTTATAGCCCTCGGTGTCGTTTATGCAGGAGAGATTTGTGACCGTGAAGTCCTTCGTCTCAAGGCCGATGATCTCCACCGTGACCTTCGCCTCGGTTATGCCGGTGAGGTTTCTGATCTCGTTATCGAGCACGATGCTGTACGTATTCTGGAACGCATCCGTGAAGTCCGTGAGGTCAATCGTGCCTAGAACTATCTTGTTCATGCCCGCGAGTATCGAGGTGTCGCCCGCGAGAGTTATGGAGGACGGCTCGATTTTTATGACGGTGTTCGCCGAGGTCGCGCCCGCGCCCTCGATGGTGTCGACCGTGAGCGGAACTTCCTTGACCATGAGCAGCGGAAGCGTTGCCTTTACGGTATCGGTCGAGCAGGTGATGCCCGTGGTGGAGCACTCGTCGCCGTCGGAATCCATCAGGGTGTAGCCGGTATCTACGGAATAGGTGCTGGTGATGCCGTCCTCGCCGAATGTGACCCAAGCGTACGAGACGCTGTTGATATAGACCTCAGGGCCTGTTATCGTTATCGTCGACGGCTCGAACACCGGCATCTCTGCGGTGTAGCCGTCGGCCGGCTGTGCGTCGAATGTGCCGCGCACCGGTATCGTGCGCGAGGACTGCTGAGAAGCCATGAAGTTCACGGTCTCCGGAGTTTTCCTCGTCACGGTTATGTTTTTCTTGTCCGTCCCGTCCGGGAACACAACATCGTAGGTCTGCGAGGTGTAGGCCGCCTGAGTCAGGCGGCTGACGTCGACCTGCGCGATAAGATCGCCGGAATCCAGCCCGCCGATTATGCGCCGCGGCCCTGTGACCTCAACGGTGACGGAGTTGGTGTCAAGATCGGTGATGACCATGTTGCGCGAATTGCGCAGCTCGTCCTCCCCGACCAGTTCCACGCGGACGCCGCGGAAAATTGTCGTCATATTCTCAGCGTCGGTGCTGCTGAAGTAGACCCACATCGCAAGCGCTGCAAGGAATGAGACAATCATCCAGAACAGACGGCTGTCATACAGTTTTCTCATCGGGCTTGTCTTCTTCATATTTTTTCACCTTGAAGAACTTCTTGAAATAGTTTGCGAAGCCGCGCTTCGAGCTTTCATCCTCGTCCGAGATAAGCTCGGAACGCAGAAGCTTCTCGAAAACGGAGGCCGTAAGATGGCGCTTGAGCATACCTTCTATTGCAACGGAGACGGAGCCGGTCTCTTCCGAGACTATGACGACCACCGCGTCCGACTGCTCGCTCAGGCCGATGCCGGCCCTGTGCCTCATGCCGAGATCCTTGCTGAGGTTCGTGCTCTTTGTGAGCGGGAGGACGCATCCCGCGGCGGCTATCCTGCCGTCGCGGATTATAACCGCGCCGTCATGCAGAGGAGCTTTGTTGTAAAACAGGTTTTTCAGCAGCTCCGCCGTCGTATCGGAATTTATGATTGTGCCGGTGCTCATAATGTCGTTAAGCTTCACCTTGCGCTCAAAGATTATGAGCGCGCCGGTGCGGGAAGCGGACATCTCCGTACATGCCAGCACCGTCTGCGCGATGGCCTGCTCTGTTGCGGAGCTTGCGACCGCGTGTCCGGACGAGAAGCTGCTGCCCATACGCTCCAGCACGCGCCGCAGCTCCGGCTGGAACAGGATCAGGAGCGCTATCAGTCCCAGCTCGACCGCCCGCTTCAGGAGCGAATTGATCATCGTGAGCTTGAAGATATCCGACAGCCACAGCGCGACGAGTATCAGGATCAGACCCTTGGCCAGATTGTACGAATTCGTGCGCCGTACAAACCATATTGCTTTATATATCAGGAACGTGACTATCAGGATATCGACCGCGTCCGAGATGCGGATCGTCGACAGATAGTTTCCTGCCCACGAGAGAGCGCTGCTTATGACTTCCATAGGAGATTACCCCGTTCATTTATCCAAATGCCCGCGCGGCACACCGTGCCGACACGAAGCCTATTATATTTATCAATGTATTATAAATCATCTGCGGCAAAAACGCAAACATTATTAAGAAAGTTTTATACTTATTTCATACATCAGTTCGCAGACTCTGTCTATTTCCTCAGGTGTGACGAAGGGTGAAAAGCTGAAGCGCAGTGTGCCGGTGTCGAGAGTCCCCACGGTGCGGTGGGCAAATGGCGCGCAGTGCAGGCCGGAGCGGGTGCACACGCCATGCTCGGAGAGCAGGCGCGCCAGCGTTTCGCAGTCCGTGCCCGCCAGCCTCACTGAAAGGACGCCGGACTGAAGCTCTTTGTTTCCGTGAAACAGCTCCACGCCGCGGACATCCGAAAGGCCGCGTATCATGCGCGCCAGCAACGCGCGCTCGTGCGCGAGTATCGCGTCCGTCCCGATTCCGGATACATATTTTATTCCGGCCAGCAGTCCCGCAATGCCGCAGACATTGTGCGTCCCGGTCTCAAGCCTGTCGGGCAGATAATCCGGCATGGTCTGGGAGATGCTGTCCGAGCCGGAGCCGCCGCTCATCAGCGGCGAGGCGTCCGCGCCGCACAGCAGTATGCCCGTTCCCTGCGGGCCGAACAGTCCCTTATGCCCCGGCATGGCGACGAACGCCGCGCCAAGCCGCGCGAAGTCCACGCTCAGCACCCCCGCCGACTGCGACGCGTCCACTATCAGCGGCACTCCCGCCGTGCGGCACAGCGCCGCGATCTCATAAATTGGCAGGATATAGCCGAAGGCGTTCGACACGTGCGTACACACGACGGCGTCGGCGCGGCGGAGCTTGCTGTCAAACTCGCTGAGCGTATTCTCCGCGTCGAAAAGGCGGCTTCCGGCCACGGTGATATCGTCCGTCAGCATTCTGAGCGGCCTTGTGACGCTGTTGTGCTCAAAGCCGGAGACGAGCACGCGGCGCCCCGGCTTCACGACGGAGCGTATCGCAATATTGAGCGCGTGAGTCGCGTTCATGGTGAACACCACGTTCTCCGCGTCCGGAACGTCAAACAGCCGCGCCGCGGCCTCTCGGCACTCAAATACGGTCTCCGCCGCGCGCATGGCCGGAGCGTGCGCCCCGCGTCCGGGGCTTGCCATGCTACGCATCGCGTTCACGACGGCGTTCTCAACGCTCACCGGCTTTATCAGGCTTGTCGCCGCGTTATCAAGATATATCATCGCGCAAGCTCCTTATATTCCCCGCCGTCGGCACGGCTGAAGATTTTGCCGCTTATCAGGCCGCTGCTGCGAAGCAGGCCGAGCGCGGCGTCAAAATTCCGGTACAGGCTCACCGCGTAGCCGCAGCCGCTGCTGCTCAAGCCCTGCGGAGCCTTGACCACCGCAGCCGTTATGCCGGAGCGCTCCAGAAGCTTCACGCTCTTCTGCGCATAAGTGAGCGAACGGCACATCAACAAATACTGCGTCATCACTTTCTCCCCTCTGCCGCGTCTCCCGACGGCAAATATTTCGCGCAGGCGGCAGGGCATATACGCAAAAAATCTGCAAGGCCAACAGCTTGCAGATTTTTTGATGCACCGTCCGCATGGCTCTCACTACATGATATGCAGCGGGGGCGGGCTGGTGATGTTATTTAATTAAAACAACGGCGTGTGCGGCGATGCCCTCGCCGCTGCCGGTAAAGCCAAGCCCCTCTTCGGTCGTGGCCTTGACGCTTATAAGCTCCGCCGGGACGGCCATCGCCTCCGCGATATTCGCGCGCATGGCGGGGATATGCGGCGCGAGCTTCGGCCGCTGGGCAAGCACGGTGCAGTCGGCATTGCACAGCTCATAGCCTGCCTCGCGCAGGCGGCGCATTACCTCGCGCAGGAGCAGCAGACTGTCCGCGCCGAGATAGCGCTCATCATTATCCGGAAAGAGCTTGCCTATATCGCCTATCGCGGCCGCGCCGAGCAGCGCGTCCATTAACGCGTGGACAAGCACATCCGCGTCCGAATAGCCAAGCAGTCCCTTCTCGTACGGGATGTCGACCCCGCCGAGTATCAGCTTCCTGTCCGGAACGAGCCGGTGAACGTCATAGCCATGTCCTATCCGCATATTCGTCTCCTCTGTCTCTCAGAATCGCCTCGGCGAGCATCACGTCGTTCGGCGTGGTGAGCTTGATATTGTTCGGGTCGCCCTCCACGGCCTTGACCTTCACGCCCATCAGCTCTATCGCGGAGCAGTCGTCCGTTATCGGCAGCGCCTTGACCGCCGCGACGGTCAGCGCGCCTTTTATGAGATCCGCGTCGAAGACCTGCGGCGTCTGCACGCGCATTATGCACTCTCTGTCAAGCGTTGCAATGACCCGCTCGTCCTCAACATTCTTCAGCGTATCGACGCTGGGAATGGCGGGCACGGCGGCGAGATAGTCGCTCGCGGCATACACCGCACGGGATATGACGTCCTGCGTCACAAGCGGGCGCGCGCCGTCATGTATTGCGATGAGCTTCGTCCCGCACGAGACCTCCGACACACCCGCGAGCGCGGATTCCATGCGCGACGTCCCGCCGCGGATGACCTTTTTCGCCTTGGTCACGCCGTATTTCTTGCAGATATCGGCGACGTCCATTATCTTTTCCATGCGCGTCACGACGATTATTTCATCCACCAGCGGCGACTGTTGGAACGCGAGCAGCGTTCTGGCGAGCACCGGAACATGGCACAGCTCCATCATAAGCTTATCTCCGCCCATGCGGAGCGAGCTTCCCGCCGCGACTATGACGACGGCGCAGTGCGGCGTATTGTCCTTTTTCTTAAAAAGCTTTGAAAGCAGCATGGCGCGCACCTCTTTTCAAACAGTATAAAAACTCTATTAACCCTTGAGCTGGCGTTTTCTGAAGAAGTTCATCATTCCGTCCTGCATATCGTCCAGATGGCCGAGCATCTTGCCCGCGCCGTATGCCGCGCAGGAGACGGCGTCGTCCACAACGCTCGTGCGGATGCCGGTACTGCGCTCGATAAGGCGGTCGATGCCGTAGATCAGGCTGCCGCCGCCGGACATGATGATGCCGTTGGTGTCCAGATCGCCGACGAGCTGGGGCGGGGTGCGCTCCAGAACGGTGTGGATGGCCTCAAGGATGCTGTTCATCGGCTCGACAAAGGCCTCAATAAGCTCGTTGGAGCTGACCTGAACGGTCTTGGGCAGGCCGTTTGTCAGGCTGCGGCCCTTGACCTCCTCGACGCCGACGTCCGGGCGCTGGATGATGCAGCCGATACTGCGCTTCAGCTCCTCCGCCGCGCCAAGGCCGATGAGCATATTGTGCTTGCGGCGGATATACTTCACTATTGCCTCGTCAAAGCTCGCTCCCGCGACCTTTATCGACTCGCACTCGACGACGCCGCCGACGGAGATTATTGCGATCTCGGTCGTGCCGCCGCCGATGTCTATGACCATGTGACCGTCTGCCTTCGAGATATCGACGCCCGCGCCGAGCGCAGTGGCGACGGCAGTCTCAAGCAGGTAGACTCTTCTGCCGCCCGCCTCTATCGCGGCGTCGATCACCGCGCGCTCCTCGACGCCGGTAATGCTGCTCGGCACGCAGACAAGAATTCTCGGCTTGAGAAGGCTGAAGGAGGTTATGCGGCTGACAAGCTCGCGCAGCATCTGCGCGCTTATCTCATAGTCGGATATGACGCCCGCGCTTATCGGGTGTATCGCCACGATGTTCGCCGGAGTGCGGCCAAGCATCTTCTGCGCGTCCTGACCGACCTTCAGTATCTTGCCGCTGAACTTATCCACGGCGACGACGGTCGGCTCGCGCGCGACGACGCCCTTCCCCTGCTCGAACAGCAGCGTGGAGGACGTACCCATATCGACCGCGATATTTCTTTCAAAATCAAGCATTTGCTTCACCTCATACTAAGCTCTTTTTCTTGCAAGCGTGGCCGCCGTAACGGAGGCCGCTCCGCATTTTGTAAGCACCCCGGCACACTCCGCGAGAGTCGCGCCGGTGGTGACGATATCGTCAATTATCAGGACGTGCCGCCCCTTTATCAGCTCCGCATCGCGCGGCGAATAGACGCCGGAGACATTTTTCCTTCGCTCGTCCGCGCCGCCCGTCAGGGACTGCGCGCGGATGTTGCGCGTTTTCGTGAGCAGCTGTGCGCACTCAACGCCCATCTGCTTCGCCGTCTCTTCGGCGATGAGCCGTGCCTGATCGTACCCGCATTTGCGCAGGCGCTTCGCGCTCAGCGGCACCCATGTAATAATATCGCAGGAAACTGCGCGTTCGTCAATAGTCTTTACAAGAAATTCCGCATAAATATCGCAATAAGCCCGCACTCCACCGAATTTATAGCGCAGAAGCGACAGTCTGACGTCGCCCTCATAGTAAAACGGCGAGACGCATTTTGCGATATGCGGCAGCTTCTGCTCCGCCGCCGCGCCGCGCGCGTGCGGCAAAGACCTCATGCACCGCGGGCACACCCGCTGTTCTCTGCCCTCAGTGAGTTGATGGCAGAAGGCGCACTTCGTCGGGAACAGCAGCTCCAGTATCGCGCCGCCTACGCTCATTCGACGCCGCACAGCTTGCGAAGCCGTACCCTCAGCGCCGTATAGCGTTTCGACTGGCGGTAATTGTCTATCATCTGATGCGCGGTCTGATCGTCGCCCACGAGTATAAGCAACTCGCGCGCCCTCGTGACCGCAGTATAGAACACGTCGCGCGTCATAAGCATCTGGGACGCCTGCCCCAGCGCGAGTATCACCGCGCGGTATTCGCTGCCCTGCGCCTTATGTACCGTCATCGCCCACGCGTGCTCAAGCTCCAGCAGCGAGTCGAAGCCGTAGCCCGCGATGCGCCCGTCAAAGCTGACGACGACGCCCTCGTTTTCAAGGTCGACCGACGTGATGACGCCGATGTCGCCGTTGAAGATGCCGGTACCGGCGGAGCGGTTGTCCTCCGTGCGCCACATGATGTCGTAGTTGTTCTTTATCTGCATCACGCGGTCGCCCTTGCGGAAGATAACGTCGCCGAAGGCTTTCTCCGGCTTGTCCTTCTCAGGAGGGTTCAGCGCCGCCTGAAGGTGCCGGTTGAGATTAACGGTGCCAAGCTCACCCTTCCGCGTCGGCGAGAGAACCTGTATGTCCTCAGGCGGGATATGCATCTTGTTCGGAAGGCGCGTGGTGCACAGCTCCGTTATAGTCTCGACAGAGCTTGCCGCCTGTAAACGCCGCAGGCGGAAAAAATCTCCCGCGTTCTCGGCGAAATCGGGGTGTTCGCCCCGGTTTATCATATGGGCGTTGCGCACTATGCGGCTGCCGCCGTTCTGGCGGAATATCTCCGTCAGGCGCACCGTCGGCACGACGCCGCTGCGTATTATCGCGGAGAACACATTGCCGGGGCCGACGGACGGGAGCTGATCCGCGTCGCCGACGAGAATGAGCCGCGCGTCCGGCGGGAGCGCCGAGAGCAGCGCGTTCATAAGTATTATGTCAACCATCGAGCACTCGTCGAGTATCACCGCATCGCAGTCGAGCCTGTCGGACTCGCACTTGGTGAATACGACCGAGTCGCCCGTGTCGTCAAACTTCGCTTCGAGCAGGCGGTGTATCGTCGAGGCGTCCTGCCCGGTAAGCTCGGTCATGCGCTTTGCGGCGCGCCCTGTCGGCGCAGTGAGCAGCGTTTTCATGCCCAGCTCGTCGAACATCGCAAGCACGGCGCGGATAGACGTCGTCTTGCCCGTGCCGGGGCCGCCCGTGAGGACTACCACCTGATTTTTCAGCGCAAGCTCCAGAACCTGTTTCTGAAGCGGCGCATAGCTTATGTGCTGGCTTTTTTCAAGCTTGGCGATTATCTTGTTTATGTCCGCCTTGTCGCCGAAGCTGCGGCGGCACATCCGCGCGAGTATCTCCGCGGCGTTCGTCTCCGCCTCGTAAAGCTCCGGAAGATAGCAGGCATTGCGCCCGGCGATGAACTCATAGCGTATCTGCCCGCCGGAGATGAGCGTTTCGATGTTCTCGTCCACGTCCTCAGGCTCGACGCCGATGAGCTTCGCCGTCGCCGCGGCGAGCTGTTCGCGCGGGATGAAGCAGTGGCCGTTGCCGGAATTGTGCTGAAGCTCAAAGATTATCGCGGCGCAGATGCGGTTGGCGCTGTACCCGTCAATGCCCATCTCAAGGGCAAGCCGGTCGGCCTCCGCGAAGCTGCCGCCGATATGCACGGAAGCGAGAATATACGGGTTATCGCGCAGCAGCTCCAGCGCCTCGGCACCGTAATATTTATACATGCGCATGGCAAGTACCGGGCGCAGGCCGAACGAGCACACAAACTCCATAAGCCTGCGTATCCCCGCCTGCTGGCGGAAGCTTTTTGAAAGCTGCTCCGCCTTCGCCGCGCTTATGCCCTTTATCTCCGCCAGCTTCTGCGGCGCGTTTTCAAGTACGTCCAGCGTCTTATCGCCGAATTTATTGACGATGAGCGCCGCCGTCGCGGGGCCGATGCCGCGCACGGCTCCGCCCGCGAGGTATTCGTATATCGCGGGCGCGGTGCTCGGCAGCATACGCTGTGAAAACTCGGCCTTGAACTGCTTGCCGTGGACGCTGTGCGACACCCAGTTGCCGCTGACGATCATGGATTCGCCGGGCGCGGCATACGGGAAGCAGCCGACGACCGTCACGCCCTCGCCGTTTTCGTCTCTCAGGCGCAGCACGGTGTAGCCGTTCTCTTCATTTTTATAGATCACGGAATCGACCGTGCCGGACAGCTCTAGCAGTTCGTTTTCATCCATTCGGGCAGCTCCCCATTTTCCACAAAAGTAATGCAGCGATGATCCTCGGCCATTGCGCGGGCGACGAATCTTGTCTCTTCGTCAAGCTCCGTGCCGGTGATGATTATGCGGCAGCGGAGTATGCCGTTGTCATTGAGCCAGAGCAGGCCGTTCAGGGTCTGCTCCAGCCGAGGCTCCGCGCCGCTGATATTTATGAGCATATATCCTGTGCTGCTCCGACCGAATTTCACCGGAGTCTGCATGATGCGGGCTATCAGCCACAGAAGGCCGAGGCACGCAAAGCAGGCCGCCATGCTCACAAGGAATTTTACCGTCATGCTCTCCCCTCCCCGGATATTCTATGAGAGGGGCGCCGCATCCGTTACGGCAGCAGCTTTTTGAGGAACTGGCCGGTGAAGCTTGCTTCACACGCGGCACAGCCCTCCGGAGTTCCGGCGTAGACAAGCTCGCCGCCCATGTCGCCGCCTTCGGGGCCGAGGTCGATGATGTGATCCGCGACCTTAATGACGTCGAGATTGTGCTCGATGACGACGACGGTATTCCCCGCGTCGACGAAGCGGTCAAGGATGTTTATGAGCCGGTGCACGTCGGCGACGTGCAGTCCGGTTGTCGGCTCGTCGAGCACATACACGGTACTGCCCGTGCTGCGCTTTGAAAGCTCCGTTGCGAGCTTGACGCGCTGTGCCTCGCCGCCGGACAGCGTCGTGCTCGACTGGCCGAGCTTGACGTAGCCAAGTCCGACGTCGCGCAGGGTCTCTATCTTGTGCAGTATCTTCGGCTGATTCTCAAAGAAGGTGCAGGCTTCGTCGATGGTCATATCGAGAACATCGGCGATGTTCTTGCCCTTGAAGCGCACCTCAAGAGTCTCGCGGTTGTAGCGCTTGCCGTGGCAGACCTCGCAGGGGACGTAGACGTCCGGCAGGAAATGCATCTCTATCTTCAGCAGGCCGTCGCCGCTGCACGCCTCACAGCGGCCGCCCTTGACGTTGAAGGAGAAGCGCCCCTGTCCGTAGCCGCGGAGCTTCGCGTCCTGAGTTGAGGCGAAAAGTTCGCGTATGTCGCCGAAAACGCCGGTGTAGGTTGCGGGATTCGAGCGCGGGGTGCGGCCTATCGGGCTTTGGTCGAGCGCGATGACTTTGTCCACATATTCAAGCCCGTCTATCCCGTCGCACTTGCCGGGACGGACCTTGACGCGGTTCTTCTCGGCGGCGATGGTCTTATACAGTATTTCGTTTATAAGCGAGGATTTGCCGCTGCCGGAGACGCCCGTGACGCACACGAGCTTGCCAAGCGGGATATCCACGTCGATATTCTTCAGGTTATTTTCCTTTGCGCCGCGTATGCGCAGGAATTTTCCGCTGCCCGCGCGCCGCGTCTCCGGCACGGGTATCTTCTTTTTCCCGCTGAGATACTGGCCGGTCACGGATTCCGGGCAGGCGCAGATATTGTCTACGGTGCCGGCGCAGACTATGCGCCCACCGTTCACGCCCGCTCCGGGGCCGACGTCGACGATATAATCCGCCGCGCGCATGGTGTCCTCGTCATGCTCGACGACGATAAGCGTATTTCCAAGGTCGCGTAGGCGCTTGAGCGTACGCAGGAGCTTGTCGTTATCGCGCTGGTGCAGGCCGATGCTCGGCTCGTCGAGGATATACAGCACGCCCATCAGGCTGGAGCCGATCTGCGTGGCAAGTCTGATGCGCTGACTCTCGCCGCCGGACAGCGTAGCCGCCGAGCGGGACAGCGTCAGGTATCCAAGCCCAACGTTCACGAGGAAGCCAAGGCGGGATTTTATCTCCTTCAGAATACGCTCGGCGATCATCATATCCTTCTCGCTGAGCTGGAGAGAGTCTATGAATTTCAGCGCACTGACGACTGGCAGGTCGGTAAACTCCGCGATATTCATGCCGCCGACCGTCACCGCAAGCGCGGTCTTTTTCAGTCTGCGGCCGCCGCAGTCGGGGCAAGGAGTTTCGGACATGCACTCCTCAAGCTCCGCGCGCATTGCGGGGCTCTGCGTATCCTTATAGCGCCGCTCAAGGTTGTTCACTATGCCCTCGAACTCGCGCCGTATCACTCCGTAGCCCTCGTTTTTCTCATATCTGAGCTGAAGCGGCTCGCCCTTCGTGCCGTACATCAGCGCGTCTATCGCCTCAGGCGGGATGTCCTTGATGGGATCGGTCAGCTTGAAGTGATAGCGCCGGGAGAGCGCGTCATAGTACATTCTCGATATCGAGTCGCCCTTCGCGTTGCCCCAGCCGCTCGCAGTTATGCCGCCGTCCATGATGCTGAGGTTTGGGTTCGGCATTATGAGATCCGGGTCGACGAGCAGGCGCATACCGAGACCGGTACAGGTCGGGCAGGCGCCGTAGGGGTTATTGAACGAAAACAGGCGCGGGGCAAGCTCGTCGATTGAGATGCCGCAGTCCTCGCAGGCGTAATTCTGCGAGAAATTGAGCTGCCTGTCCTCCTTGGGGATATCGACCGTGAGCAGTCCGCCCGCGAGCGCCATCGCCGTCTCTGCAGAGTCCGTCAGGCGGCGGATGATGTCCGGCTTTATGACAAGGCGGTCAACGACTATCTCGATGATGTGCTTTTTGTTCTTTTCGAGCTTTATCTCCTCGGTCAGGTCGTACATTATCCCGTCCACGCGGACGCGGACATAGCCCGACTTTTTTGCGTCCTCGAACACCTTCATGTGCTCGCCCTTGCGTGAGCGGACGACCGGAGCCATGAGCTGAATGCGCGTCCCCTCCGGGAGCGCCATTATCTGGTCGACTATCTGGTCGATGCTCTGCTGGCGTATCTCCTTGCCGCATTTCGGGCAGTGCGGCACACCGACGCGCGCCCAGAGCAGGCGCAGATAATCGTATATCTCCGTCACGGTGCCGACCGTGGAGCGTGGGTTTTTGGAGGTCGTCTTCTGGTCGATGGATATCGCCGGGGACAGGCCGTCGATATAGTCAACGTCCGGCTTGTCCATCTGGCCGAGGAACATGCGCGCGTAGGAACTGAGGCTCTCCACGTAGCGGCGCTGGCCTTCGGCATATATGGTATCAAACGCGAGGCTGGATTTTCCGCTGCCGGAGAGGCCGGTTATCACGACCAGCTTGTCTCTCGGTATCTCAACATCGATATTTTTCAGGTTGTTTTCTCTTGCGCCTTTTATATAAATACTGTTCTGCATCAATTATTACCCGACGGTAACATCCGCCGTTTTCCCCTGAGTTATCCGGATAAGCGCCTGCGGCTCCAGCTCTACCTGAAAGCCGATCTTACCGGCACTGATGACCATCGTGTCCTGCGCAAGCGCGGACGCGTCATACGTTGTGGTGTAATGCTTTCTCATGCCGACCGGCGAGCAGCCGCCGCGTATATATCCGGTCAGCGCGTTTATCTCGCTCACGTGCACCATCTCTATCGACTTCTCGCCCACGGCCTTCGCGGCCTTCTTCAGGTCAAGCTCCGCGCCGACGGGTATCACAAAGACGTATATTCCCCTGCTCGCGCCGCGGGTCACGAGAGTTTTGAATATCTTCGCCGCATCCACTCCGAGCAGCGCCGCAACCGTAAGCCCGTCCACGGCATCGTCGCCGTGCGGGTAGCTGTGCGGCGTATATTTTATCTTTTTCTGCTCAAGCACACGCATTACGTTTGTTTTCTGCTCTGCCATTGAAATTATCCTCCGTTTTCCTGAAAGGATATTATATCCCAAATCCGCCGCTGTTTCAATATAATTATTATAACCGGATTCAGGCCGCCGGTGTCGCTTCTGCAGACGGCGACGGCGAGGGCTGCACCTTGGGGATGAACATGAGGTTCATGTCCGTGGGCGTCTCGATTCCGGGGATAGTCTCCTCGAAGCTGTACTGCCAGATGTCAAAGGCATAGTAGAAATCGGGGAAGTCGCCGGGCACGGCCAGCCAGAATTTATAGGAGTTCAGGCGGCTGAGGTCAAAGCCATAATAGCCGATATAGCGGTTGAAATATACGCCCGGCTCATATCCGGCCTTTTTCACCGTCTCGCAGAAGGCCACGGCGCACTCGTCGAGGATCGCCGTGTCGAGCTGATAGGTTCTCGCGTCGGCTCCGGCCTCCTCCATCTTCTCCCAGTCATACATCACGGGGAGGTCAATATCGTACTGCTCTATTCGCTCCAGCACGAAGTCCGCCTCCTCTATCGCCTCCTGCACGTTTATCGCCTGCGAGAAGAAATAGACGCCGACCTTGATGCCGTTGCTCTTTGCGCCCTCGATATTAGCCTTGAAATAAGCGTCCTCAAACAGGCCGCCCTGCGTGTAGCCGCGGTAGCCCAGACGGATGTACGCGAAATCGACGCCGGACGCCGCAACAGCCGCCCAGTCGATATCGTACTGGTGCTCGCTGACGTCCACTCCGCACAGAGTCTCATAATCCTCGCCCACGTACTTCGGCACGCCGTCATAGTGCACGATGTCGCTCTGCGAAACGGTGTTGACGTCTACGCCCTCAAGCGGCGTCATCCACACCATGCCGAAGCCGTCGTTGATATAAACCTGTCCCTCGTGCGGGTCGACCTCTTCCGTCGGGCGCTTCATCAGCGCCGCAACCAGCACCACGACCACCAGTGTGAGGATTATGATTATCGTAAACATCAGCGTGAGTACGAATTTATTTTTATTCTTAGTCGCTGTTCTCATATCTGTCTCCATTCAAACGCAGGTTGAAAGTACATTTCGATCAAATATAACACAAAACGCGCTTTTTTTCAATCTTCCGCGCCCAGCCTAAGGGTAAACTTAAAAAATATTAATATTTCGGAATTTCGGAAAAAGGTTGTTGACAAACCGGGATTCATGTGCTAATATAAGCGAGCTTGAGAAACGCCATCAAGCGTCATCGTTGATTCCATGCTGGTGTAGCTCAGCAGGTAGAGCAGCTGATTTGTAATCAGCAGGTCGGGGGTTCGAATCCGTCCACCAGCTCCACCTCGTTTGACAGCGCAATTTAATATGGGGGAATTCCCGAGTGGCCAAAGGGGACAGACTGTAAATCTGCTGGCAATGCCTTCGATGGTTCGAATCCATCTTCCCCCACCAGCAAAAGAGACATCCGTGTGGATGTCTCTTTTGCTTTAGTCTGTCATCTCAAGGGAATTTGTTCTGTATAAGTGTCTGCATGTCCTGCGTCTTGCCTGTGCATTTTATCTTATTATTGGCAGTTTCCTGCTTTTTATATATTCAGCTCTCCTCCGGCGGTGGTTCGGGCGGGGCATCCGGGGTCTTATAAACGATGATATCATCCATTTTTACGTTCAGCACGGCGGCGAGCACCGCCAGATTATCAATGCTGGGCAGGGATTCCCCCCGCTGCCATTTATATATCGCCTGCGGCGTTGAAAAGCCGAGTATCTTTTGCATCTGACGCACGGAGTACCCGGCGTGCTTACGCTTTTTTGCAATGTTCTGCCCCGTTGCGATCAAGTCGATGACTGGCAGCGTACTCATTTTTTATCAAACTCCCTCTTCTCTTTATAACAGAATGACCCCACATGCCCGTATATGGGGCAGGCGGGGCGTCAAACAGCGTATTATGCGCGGCGTGCGCGGCATATGATGCGCATTGAGTTTGATTCTGACCCTGTAGCGACCTTAATCCGGGCATGGCAGAAGAGCGTCTGCGTGCTCTTGCCGAGAGGGGCCTGCGGTACATCCGGCGGGAATTAGACAAAATCGCATTGGCTCACGCCTTCCTTTCGACATATATAGATGATTTTA
>OIXH01000847.1_pt1 | contig 36551 bp, 19 predicted proteins | sample 1587741 | NCBI WGS metagenome assembly OIXH01 (sample SAMEA3888916, study PRJEB22519) | human gut metagenome | biome: human gut; feature: human-associated habitat; material: faeces | place: Denmark | collected 2011 | reverse complement strand
CTATACTGACCGGGCAGGGAACTAAGGAAACGGGTTGTGTCAAGTTATCAGCCTGGATGTTTGCTACTGCCAGAAGCAGCAGGCACACCAGTGCATAAATAGTTCTATATCTCATAAGGTCTTTTCATTAGCTATTAAAAACTCATTCTTTATCTCTCCCGGACGAAAAGCGTACAGGATCATTATATTGTTCCTGCAATGCGGTTAGTTGCGCTTTCAAGTCTTTGATGATTTCTTCCGTCCCCGGTTGTCCGTAGATGTTGCGCATCTCGGTGGGGTCGGCCTGTAGGTCGTACAGTTCCCATTCATCGATATCATTATAGAAGTGAATCAGCTTGTAGCGGTAGGTGCGCACCCCGTAATGGCGTTTCACCATGTGCTCAGCCGGATATTCGTAGAAGTGATAGTACAAAGCCTTCCGCCAGTCGGCAGGTTTCTCGCCTTTCAGCAGTGGCATCAGGGAAACGCCCTGAATATCTTCCGGCACTTCCACTCCGGCAAGCTCAAGGAAGGTGGGCGCATAGTCAATGTTCTGCACCATCTCGTCAATATCCCCCTTGCGCTGGAAGTCTTTCGGCAGACGCATAATCAGCGGCGTGCGCATGGACTCTTCGTACATGAAGCGCTTGTCGAACCAACCATGTTCGCCCATATAGAAGCCCTGGTCGGAGGTGTAAACCACGAGCGTATTATCATCCATACCTTTTTCTTTCAGATAATCCAGCACGCGCCCCACGTTGTCGTCCAGAGACTTCACGGTCTTCATATAGTCGCGCATGTAGCGTTGGAACTTCCAGTTGGCAAGCTCTTTGCCTTGCGGATTCTTCTTATAGAAATCCTCGATGATAGGTCCGTAGAATTTATCCCATGCGGCACGCTGTCCTTCGTCCATGCGACCGATGTATTTCTCGTACATGGACTTCAAGCGGCTTTCTTTGTCGGGGCGTAGCATCTTGAGGTCGTAAATCATATCCATATCCTTCACGATGCTCATCTCCTGTGCCGCAGCGGCGGGACGCCCTTCATAATCGTCAAAGAAGTTGTCCGGCAACGGGAAGGTCTTATCCTCATAAAGTGCCAGATTGCAGGTATCCGCCAGCCAGTTGCGGTGGATGGCCTTGTGATGAATCAGGATACAGAACGGTTTGTCCTTGTTCCGCTGGTTCTCCATCCAGTTGATGGCGTCATCGGTGATGAGGTTCGTTACATAACCATGTTTCTGTATCGTGTCATTATCTTGGGTGATGAAAGCCGGGTTATAATAATCGCCCTGTCCGGGCACAATCTCCCAATAGTTGAAGCCGGTAGGCAGGCTTTCGAGATGCCATTTGCCGATGAGGGCCGTTTCATAACCGGCTTGTTGCAAGAGTTTGGGGAATGTCTGCTGTGAAGCATCGAACACGCAAGTGGTGTTGTCGTAGAATTTATTGGCACAACTGTGCTTGCCGGTAATCATGCAGGCACGGCTGGGTCCGCTCAATGAGTTGGCAACAAAACTGTTGGTGAAGCGTACTCCATCGGCAGCAATGCGGTCCAGGTTCGGTGTTTCCATATAACGGTGGTCATAACAGCTCATCATCTGGGCTGTGTGGTCATCCGTCATGATGTATACGATGTTATATTGCTTCTGCTCTTCAGCCTTCTTTTGGGCAGAGCAGGAAGCCAAGGATACCACGGCGGCGGCACCGGTCAGGGAATAAAGCAATCCTGATTGTAAGTTTTTCATGGTCGGAAATCTTTAGTAGTTTAATTACCCGATTAAAAACAGCAAAGACAAAGCCGGAGGCAGAGCAGACAAAAATGTACTGTCTGCTTCCGGAATGTCAGCTTATGTCAGCCTATTGGAAAAACCAATTCGTCACATTAAAAATAACCGAAGTTATTATCCGTGTAGTCCAAAGCCGAGTTCGTATCGATTTCCTCCTTCGGTATCGGCAACAGCAGATTTTTCTTCAGGAAGTCCGGATCATTTAGGTTTCCATTATTAAAAATACGTTCTCCCCAGTTGCCATTACCCTGCGGATTTTTGGCTACACTCTCCTTGATGATACCATGATTATTATTCAATTCCAGTGCTTTCTTAAAGAACTCGGTACCCCGCATACGCATATTCTGATACATCTCCGGTTCACCGGCTCCTTCCAGTAAACGCTCAAAGAAGATTTTCTCACGTATTTGTTCTTTTGTCAAGCTAGAGTCCCATCTTGCAGGTTGGGCAGAAACAGTAGTGCCTGAACGACGAGCTCTTGCCAACACTTCATCTACCAAATCTATCGCTTTACCCTTATCACCCAATTCATTATAAACATCTGCCATCATCAGTAGTAAATCCGCATAGCGATAAATAATCAAGTTCTTATGGCTATTATTTCCACTCTGCTCCGGATCAAATGCTTTCTTATAGTAAGGCCATGACTGCGTGTTAACAGAAGGTTTCTGTGTACAGTTTTCAATAAAGCCTTTCAAACCTTTCTGATAACCGGTAGTGGCATCACCAATGATGGCATTAATCTCTTCTATAGTAGGAGATGCCGGATTAGCAAATTTCTCATAAGGCAATTTGGCAACATACAGTTTAACCTTTTTCCAACCAGCAGGTATTTCTTCTCCCGGTATAGTATAGGTAAAATAGGGATAAGAATAACCAGAGTCACGCGGAGTTGCAATCGGTTCTTCCAGAGGTTTCGGACCTTGTCCCACACCTTTATAAGTTTTCCAGTTAGACAAATAAGAAACTTCAATACGGGGATCACCCGGATACGTAGCCATAAAGTAATCAAGCAACACTTTAGAAGCACGGATTCGTCCGAAACTCTGCCCATTAGTTGCACCAGCCGGCGCAATCAGCCAACTGCCTCTATTGCGTGTACTGGACCCAGCCAAAGCAAAATTGAGCTGAAAGATAGCCTCTTTTGAGCCTTGCACATAGTTGGCAAATAAATTGCCAAACTTCTGTTCCAATGCATATTTGCCATATACCTCATCAAAACAAGCTTTTGCTTGTGCCCATGCTCCTTCATCTCCCTGACAAGCTAAAGTATAATACAACTTACCCAAATATGCTTTTGCAGCATACTTGTTTGCAAAGCCGTCATCAGATGTTTCCGGCAAATTTTCATAAGCAAACTCCCAGTCTGTACGCACTTGTTCATAGACTGTCGCTCTTGGAGAACGAGGTATTTCCAGCGCATCATGAGCAGAAGGAGTAGTCTTCAATGGGACATCTCCGTAAACGACTGCCAAATTGTAGTAAGCCAATGCACGTAAGAAACGGGCTTCCGCCTCCATTTTAGTTTTTATCGCTCCATCCAAAGGACTTCCTTCAACATTTGCAACAAAAGCATTCACCTCACCTATCACCTTATACATACCTTTCCATGCCATGCCGTTGAGGGTTTCATCAATTGGTTTTCCCTTCATAGATGCCAACAAATCTGCCGATGATCCATTCGTCTGAGGATAGCCAAAGCCACTATATCCCATCATAACCTCTTGCCATGCTTGTCCATAAGCATTATCAGCACTCATATAACCATAGCATCCTAAAAGAGCACGCTGTGCATTCTCTGCCGTACTGAATTGGTTCTTCGAGTTCACTGTATACTGGGGGTCTTCGTCCAGCCATGATTCACAAGCACTAAATGACAACGCACCTGCAACTAATAATATATATTTAAATTTCTTCATATCTCAATCAAATTTATCAGTTAACCACTTAGAAAGTAACATTTAATCCAAACACAAATGAACGCATGCTCGGGAAAGCATTCATATCAATACCCGGGCGAAGGCCTTCAAATGCGAAACTATTGATTTCAGGATCATAGCCGCTATAGCTAGTGATAACGAAAGCATTTTTCACAGAAGCAAACACACTTGTATTCTCAAAGCCTATCTTCTTCATCCAAGTTTTAGGCAATACATAATTCAAGGTAATATCAGAGCAACGCAGGAAGCTTCCATCTTCAATATAACGGTCATAAACCACATTCTTTATATTCGTTGTAGCAGCAGGGTAAAGGTTAGAATGATTGGCTTCCGTCCACATACCCTGATAGGCCTCACGAGTCAGATTACCTGCTTGTTTAGATGGCGTATAGTAACGAATATTCGAGTTCAGGATGTCATTACCATATACACCGTTAAAAGTAGCAGACAAAGAAATATCTTTCCAGGTAATACGGGTATTGAAGCCATAGGTAAAGTCAGGATTCGGATCACCGAGCATGTCTTTATCCTTTTCGTCTACCACACCATCTTCGTTCATATCAATACATTTAATACTACCAGGGGTCATATCATTGGCAGTAGAACTCTTATAAGTTTTAGTAGTACCATCAGCCGCAATATAAGACACCTCACCATTTACAATATCTTCCGGTTGAATGATTCCCTGCGTTTTATAACCATAAAATATACCCGGAGCCATACCTGCTATAAACAAATTTGCAATGCCAAAATGGTCACTAATAGCTGCACCTTCATAACCACGCACGTTTTTCAGCATACCGAAATCAGTTGGTTCAAATCCCAGGTCTCCAATTTTAGACTTATTGAAACCGATATTGGCACCAAGGCTCCAACTCCATCCTTTGGAATTACGCAGAATTTCTCCATCCAAAGAAAACTCAATACCCTTATTTGTCAAAGAACCTTGGTTCACCATTACATTGGCAAACCCACTGGAAGCCGGTAAATTACGTTTTATCAGCAAATCTGTTGTTTTCTTTGTATACACATCCACCGTACCGGAAAGGCGTCCATTGAAGAATCCAAAATCGATACCTGCATTCCATGAAGAAGTACGTTCCCATTTCAAACCATCATTCTGCAAATTACTTACAGCCATTGCCAATAAACGGTCACCCGTAGCCTGAGCATAATCTATAATCTGCGAATAATCAGAGAATGTGGCATAAGGATCAATTCCTTGATTACCCGTCACACCATAACCAGCACGTACTTTCAGTTGGCTCAACCATTTAATATCTTTAACGAATTCTTCCTGTTCAATGCGCCATGCAGCTGAGAAAGAAGGGAAATAAGACCAACGCTTACCTTTTTTGAACTTACTTGAACCATCAGCACGTAAAGAGGCCGTCAACAGATATTTATCATAGGCAGAGAGATTCACACGACCCAGATAAGAAAGTAACTGATAATCTTTCTGAGTCGGCTGGTCATGTTTAATAATTGAAGCCAGATGCAAACCTTTCGTACGTAAATCGAAGTTAGAGAAACGGGTACCCTTTACATTCTTATTCAGGAAAGTATGGACATCATAAGTCAGACCGGCCGTTGCATCCAAATGAATTTTCTTAGTCAGATCAACATTGTAATTCAGGATATTCTCAATACTATAGTTAGACTTATCTGTGTTGGAAACAGCCAATACGCCTTCATCATTAGCACCAATAGTCAATGTCATACCATACCAACGATTACGGTCATTAACAGAAACACCACCACCGGCACGAAGATTATAAGAGAAATGTTTGTTTATCTTCCAAAGCAAATCAGCACTTGCATTGAACTTCTTATCGTTTATGATGTCATCATAGTCATTCTTCCAACTATCCACGTTTGTCTTCGCATCCATATTATCCTGCAACGACGGGTCATCCGATGGAGTACGATAGGGAGCAGTATCCAACACCGTACGCGCCAAAGAACCGGCAACACCTCCGGTTGTATTACCACCGGTCATCATATCATTTTGCTGTAATGAACCATTCATATTAAGGGTCAGTTTCACCGCCTTTGATAAGTTAGCTGTCAGATTCAAACGCAAGTCACCTTGCTTGATTCCTGTATTTTCTACAATACCTTTGATATTCTTGAAGTTTGCAGAAACATAATATTGCACAGCATCGGAACCACCACTGACAGAAGCCGAATATATCTGAGACAAGGCAGAGCTATATGCTTCTTTCTGCCAGTCTACATAGTTAATCACCCTATAGTTTGCCGGATTGGTAGGATCTGCCTTATAGCTGTCCAGATTCTCTCCATATACGTAACGCATTTCTCCGTTTGCCTGAGGATAATATTTTTCTTCGCCCGGATTCACTTTCATATTGGCATAAGTAGCAAATTCATTCAGATTAATCATATCATGCAGATTACGTGCATTTGCTATTGTAAAGTTGGCTGTTACATTCACTTTAGCCTTTCCTGCCTTACCTTTCTTTGTAGTAATAAGGATTACACCATTAGCACCGCGCGAACCATAAATAGCTGTTGCAGAAGCATCCTTCAACACTGTTATGTCTTCAATATCCGCTGGATTCAAGGCACTCAGCGGGTCCTGAGCAATCTGAAAGTCACTGCCACCCATTGCAGATGCTGCAAATTCACCTGTTGAAGATTGAGGAATATTGTCTATAACATATAGCGGCTGATTATCACCACGAAGAGAGTTGGCACCACGAATGGTCACGGATGTGGCTGCACCTGGAGTAGACATGGTTGCACTAACATTCAGACCTGCCACTTTTCCTTGCAAAAGATTATTTAAAGATGACGCTTTGGAAGCATCATTAGCATCAGGACGAAGACTTTTCGTGGCACCAGTCACATCACTCTTCTTTGCAGTACCGTAACCGACAACTACCACTTCATCCAACAACTGCGTATCATCTTTTAAAGATACATTGATTACAGTCTGATTTCCTACAGATATTTCCTGCGTTGCATAACCAATAAAAGAAAAAACTAATACTGATTTAGAGTTAGGGACATCAATCTTATAATTACCGTCAATATCGGTAATCGTTCCAAGCGATCCTCCTTTTACTTGTACATTGACACCGGGTACACCTTCATTGGTGTTGTCAATCACTTTACCTGTTACTTTGACGGATTGCTGTGCAAAAGCGGCAGCAGTAGTTGTCAAGCAGAGCAGACATGTTAGAAAAACATTAAATAGCTTCTGTCTCATAGAATTAAATTTAAATTAGTAAAGACTATTGTTAACATTGATTTCGATGCAAATGTAAAGCGAAACAGAAGGAGCACCGGTACAATAATCACTATTACTAAATCCAAAATTGACTACCTACAGCCCTCCTACAAGGGTATAGCCAATTTTGGAGCTAAAAATAGACAAAATTGGAGTTTCTTCCCATCAGATTCCTGCCTTTTGTTTTGTATGGTTCGATACAAAAGTTTATTTTTGTTCCAATCTTTGCACAACACCATGAGAAAAACCATGTTAACCACACTGATATTGTTCCTATTGTTACTCTTTCCGGATAAAGGAGCCAGCAATAAACAATATGCTTTCCAGCAGATTAGTACCCAGGACGGTCTGTCCTCTTCTGTTCGTTGCCTGGTAGTAAGCCACGACAAAGGATATGTATGGATCGGAACCAAGTCCGGTATAGGGCGTTTTGACGGTTACGAGCTAAGAAAATACTTATTGGGAAATATCACCCATATCATTGAAGACGAAGAACATACCATCTGGGCCATCACGCCGAAAGGACTCTTCCACTACAACTATCAGGAAGACACTTTCCTGCAGGCGCGCGATGAAGACCAAAATCCGGTAGTGGTGTCTTCCATTTGTCCCTGGACGGACGGAGTAATATTCGGAGGCAATGGAAGGCTATATAAATATGATTATGCCAATCACAAAATCAGATTCCTATGTCCGCTGACTCCCAACAGTCATTATAACATCACCAATCTGCAAAAATGGGACGACCGGACTCTGCTTTGCACCAGCCGTTGGAGCCATGCACTGCTCGTCGATATACCTACGGGACGGACTCACCCTGTTCCTTTTGAAAGTAATGAAATCATAAACAGCCTGATAGACAAAGACGGACATATATGGCTCGCCCCCTATCATCAGGGAGTGAAATGTTATGACCGCCAAGGTAAACTTTTGCATTCCTATCACACCGGGAACTCCCTCCTGCAAACCAATGTAGTGCTTTCCCTGGCTGAGAACAACGGACAGATATGGATTGGAACAGATGGTTCAGGCATTTATATCCTGAATCCGGAGAATGATGAGATATCCACCATAGCCCACGCACCCGGTAATCCTTATTCCCTGCCGGTCAACTCCATCCTCTGCTTATATTCCGACTCAAACAACAACATGTGGGCAGGCAGTGTACGCGGCGGACTGATAAATATCAGGGAAGTGGGAATGAAGATATATTCGGATGCACTGCCCGGCACAGAATACGGACTGAGCGAAAAAGCAGTGTTAAGCATCTATCAGGGCGAAGAAAAGGATATATGGATAGGAACAGACGGCGGCGGGATCAACCGTTTCTACCCCGACGACAATAGATTCTACCATACAAAGTCTACCTGGGGAGACAAAATCTCTTCCATTACGGAAGTGGACAAAAGGCACCTGCTGGTCTCTTTGTTCAGTAAAGGATTATTCTTCTTTGATAAACAAACCGAAGAGTATCGGCCATTGATTATCGTGAACGACAGTATCAACGCCCTCTTGTGCCAACGCGGAAAGGCTGTAAATGTCTTCCGGAACTCTCAGGAAACAGTGCTGCTACTCTCTGAAATACCTTATAGCTATCACATAGAAAAGAAAGAATTCACCCCTATCTCCTTAGATAAACATACTCCGACAATCATTGGTACTGTCTTACCAATATGCCAGAATGGTCCCATCTCCTATTTGCACGACATCAAATGCATCTATCAGATAGACTCCCGGACCAACCGATTAGAGACGCTGTATCATTGCACAGGAGACACGATATTCAATACTGTTTCAGTTGATGAAAACGGCATTTTCTGGATAGGAAGCAATTATGGACTCAGCCGGTATTCCGCAGAAAAGCACGAACATGTCAACATCCCCAATAAGCTGATTAATGAAATCAACTCACTGATTTGTGACAGACGGGGACGTGTATGGATAGGGACGGACGGAAAACTGTTTGCCCACCTCATCCATGAAGGAGAGTTTATCCTATACGGAGAATCGGACGGCGTTATCCAAAACGAGTATCTGGAGAAACCACGGCTACTATCCGCAGAAGGGGACATTTATATGGGAGGGGTCAACGGCTTGCTTTGCATTGACAAACAACTGCCGGACGAAGATACAGTTCCTCCTGTTCTTGAGTTGGCCGACGTGGCTGTGGGCGGAGAACGAATGAATGCCTTTATAAAAAACGGACGCAGCCTAACCGTACAGGAACACAGCAAACCCATCTCCATCAAAATCATTGCCCATGACAGAGATATTTTCCGCAAGCCCATGTACCGGTACACCTTGCGCGGCATGGATGGGCAAATCATGTACTCTTATCAACCGGAACTGACGTTCAACGGGCTACCGGCAAAGACCTATCAGGTGTTAGCCTCGTGCAGTACCCGTAGCGGCGGGTGGACGGAAGACTATCGGATACTGGAATTAGTGGTACTTCCACCGTGGTACAAGTCCGTCTGGTTCACTATTTGCTGTATTGTAGTAGCCTGCATAGGCATTATACTGGCTTTCTTCTCCCTGCTGCGCCGCAAAGAGAACAAGCTGAAGTGGGCGATGAAAGAACATGAGCAGCAGGTATATGAAGAAAAAGTACGTTTCCTCATTAATATCAATCACGAACTGCGTACGCCGCTGACCCTGATACATGCACCACTGAAACAACTATTGGGAACATTGTCGCCTGAAGATGAAAAGTATCCGGTAATACAAAGCATCAGCAGGCAATCGGGGCGCATGAAGAAGCTACTTGACATGGTGCTGAATGTACGGAAAATGGAAGTGGGACAAAGTTCGCTGAATATCGAAAGCGTAGAATTAAATTCATGGATTGAGCAACTCATAGCCGACTTCAGGCCGGAAGCCAACATGAAAGGCATTTCCATATCCTATACCCCGGATAAAGATGTGGATACCCTTTGTTTCGACAAAGAGAAATGCAGCACCATCTTAACCAACTTACTAATCAACGCATTGAAATACAGTGATGAAAACAGTCTGATTGAGGTATCTGCAAGTTTATCGGAAGACCAAACCCGTGTCCGCATTTCCATCTCAGACCAAGGTCCGGGCTTAAAGGATGTAGACATAAACAATCTGTTTATCCGGTTCTATCAGGGCAACAACAGTCGCCCCGGAACGGGTATCGGACTCTCCTACTCCAAAATCCTCGCAGAACAGCATGGTGGAAGTATCGGTGCCTACGATCATGGAGACTCTCCCGGGTCCACCTTCTGGTTCGAACTGCCGCGGGATACGCAACCGGGAAAAGTTACGCTACAACCCCAGCCTTATCTGAATGAGTTATTAGCTCCTACCGAAGAGCTGGAAAGCATCCCGGACGGAAAGGACGGAAAGGAAGAAACCCAGGGCAACACCTTACTTATTGTAGATGACAATAAAGATTTGACCGATTACCTGTCCGATGCTCTCAAAAATAAATTCAAAAAGATATGGGTGGCTTATGATGGCGAAGAGGCTCTGCGCATCTGCCGTGAATCGCATCCGGATATTGTTGTCAGCGACATCCAGATGCCTCGCATGAACGGTTACAAATTATGCAAGCATATCAAAGAAGACCTGGAAATCAGTCATATTCCCGTTATTTTGCTCACAGCCCGCAATGATGAAGAGAGCAAGACATTCGGCTACAAAAATGGGGCAGATGCTTATCAGACCAAACCCTTTGAAGTCGATATTCTCTATACAATTATTCAAAGCCAGCTAAAAAACCGAGAGCGAATGCGGATGCGTTACTCCGGCACAGAGCCGCTTCCTCAACCACAAGAAAGTACATTCAGTTCGGCAGACGAAATATTTCTCAAACGAATGAATAAAACCATTTCAGATAATCTGGAAAATCCGCAAATGGGAGTACCGCTACTTTGTACAGAACTGGGCATCAGCCGCGCATCCCTCTACAACAAGTTGAAGGCACTGACCGGAATGGGGGCAAATGATTATATTACTAAAATCCGAATGGAAAAGGCTGTATGGTTGCTTACACATAGTTCCCTCAGCATAAATGAGATAGCGGATCAGACAGGATTCTCTACATCACGCTACTTCAGCACGGTGTTCAAACAGTATATGGGATGTTCACCGACGCAATATAAGGAGGAGCATTCGTAAAAAAGGCTGTTATTTGCTGTAAACTCAGCAGCTTCATTGCGTTCGCATAGGTAGTTTCTTAGTTCAGAGTGCTTCTTTTTGCAACGGCCACGAATGTCGTTCAGCTGCTTCACGGCGATGAGGCTCGTGCTCCACAGCCATGAAGCACAAGCCCCACGAATGTACGTACTACCAAAACACTGCATATCAACACAATAGACATGCACGATTTTCACAAAGAACAAAGGAGATTGACATCTACAATCCCTATATAGGATGGATAAAAGTAGGTAAGAAACGGAGTACTATCTGAATAAAAAGCAGGTAATCCGGTATCTTTTACATCAAAATAAGCAGGAAATGAGAAGATAGAGAATGAAAGGTCTTATACAAATATAAATGATAACAAAAAGATAATCAGAAATATACATTCAATTAAGAGTGGTGTAGGCAAATTTGCCTACACCACTCTTATTATTTGCTTCCACCATGCTCTATCACCGATGAACAGGGAGATACAGAGCGCTGGTGTAAGCGTGTAGGTAAAAGTGGAGATAAAGTCTGTGTAACAAGACAAGCATGGATAAGAAAGAGATGATAAGTATAAGCAGTTCACTCTAATTTCTTGTCGGGCGAATAAATCAATCCGTCCACTGCCTTTTCTCCATCAAGAGTAACAAACACTACAGTAAACATCCATTTTACTAATCGCACCTCCGGCAAAGTAAATTTGCCTACAGGAAGTTTCAGTAATACCTTATTCCAGCCTTTATGCAGTTGAACCGATAAGGGGGGACGGGACACGCAGTTTTCATTCCCGAGAGGAGTCTCAGGATTTTTTATACGATGAGTGGCCGTCCATACCGGCGGTAACACTTCTTCTTCATTCAGCCAGATGCGACTCTCTTTATAATCCCATTTGCCGGGCAAAGGCGGGAGATCAGCCTCCGAACGACCATAATTTTGAAACTCAGCCCATAATCCAACAGTCTGTTCTTGGGGAGAATAGACATAAGTATAGGCATAAGCCGTATGATTTTCCTTCGGATCTTTATAAAAAGTTGGGACAAACGTTCCCCACACATGGCGTAAGTAAATTCCGGCACCTACGGCAAGATGGGTATCATACTTCTTTCCATTATACTGATAGCTATCCTGCAATTTTCGTTCAGGAGGAAATACCCTTGTCAAATCTCCCTCATTGGGAAATGCATCGGTAATCTTCCACCAGACATTGGTTTGTTTGACATAAGCAAACGGATATCCCCGGAAAAGATGTTCTTTATACCATAACATCCGCTCTTCAAAATCAACGAAAGAATGATATGTTGCATTATTCTTATCCGGCGGAAGAATGGTACCGTTCTTGTCGAAATATTCAGTTCCTCCACCCAGCCAGGCGCGTTCTGCAATGGCCAGCATATTGGGGTAAAAACCATTCTCACGGATAATGTTTTCCTCTTTGTTGACGCAGCGGTCGTTCCATACAGCAAGGATAGCTCCGGCAATGTCATCGTTGCCCTGTTCTACATCGCAGATATGGCTGTTATATAGCCCTATGATATCTCCAAAGGTATCAAAATGATTCAGATAGTGCAGACGCGAATCAATAGCAGGAATACCTTTCTGCGCTTTTCCGCGCGAACTCCACAGATGTGTCATATCAATTTCACCCGTTTGATAATGCCAACCAGGATTCCAAGAAATAGCTTTCTTCCCCAAAGCACGGATAAATGCCACCATTTCGGGCACAAACTGAGGATTGGTAATCTTCACTTCGTCCGTGCCGATATGCAGATAAGGTACATCAAAAGTTTCACAAACTTCCTCAACTAAGAGTTTTAATATTTTCATCCCTTCCGGACTCTGCATATCGTGGCGAAATGTACGCATAAAAGCCGCACTGTGTCCCGGCATATCTATCTCCGGAATCAGTAACATTCCATGAGCCTTGCAGAAAGCTACCAGTTCTTTCGCTTCAGCCTGCGTATAATATTTTCCCGGCATGCGGGTAGTATTAGCACTGTCGTTCAGCATCGGAAATATTTTACTTTCCAACCGCCAGGACTGATTCTCCGTCAAATGCCAATGGAACACATTTATCTTGAATCTGGAAAGCATCGTGATTTCACGTTTCAATTCGCCCATAGAAATATACGTACGTCCCACATCGTGCATAAAACCCCGGATGCGAAAAGCCGGCCAATCGGTTATCGTACATCCCTGAAAAGTAGTCTTTTTACCTGACGAGTCGGCTAATTGCCTTAAAGTTTGCATAGCCCAATAGACTCCCCTTTCGCTCATTGCTTCTATAGAAATCTTCTTAGCCATTACTTTAAGTTTATATGCTTCATCTCTATTTAAAGGCGCTTCATCCAGCGACTCCACTAATTTCACTTCAATCACTGCCGCAGATCTTCCATCTATCCGACCGCCCAGTTCAGAAATAAAACATTCCCATTCATCCTGCAAAACAGGAGTATCAAGGCGTGTCTTATCCAGTACAAAATGGCCACGTTCTTCTGTAAACTTCTGCGGTCGAGGCAGCAAATAATATTCGCTCGCCTGCATATGACACGCAAACAAAAGACAGCATAAATAAAAATATAAGAAATATAAGCCTTTCATAATATAGTGATTAAGATTACATTATAAATATACATTTCCTTATAGCTAATAAACTATTCCAACTCCGGCAATGTCACCGGAAACATATTATTTTCTCTATGTTCCTGGCGGATAACTTCAAGCATCTGTTTCACAATATCCGGATGTTGCGCCACTATATCAGTATCTTCGTGGATATCCCTTGAAAGGTCGTACAGATAAGGCTTTCCTTTCTTGACTACCAGTTTCCAGTCGTCCATACGAACACCGAACTGATCGGTTTCATGGAATTCCCAATAGAGGAAATCATGTTTCTGCTGTTTGTCGGCATTGCCTAATAAGGTAGGGGCAAAGGAAATGCCATCGAAACAGTCATTTTCTAATTTCTTATTGATATACTTTTTCGGGAATCCTTTGTCACCCATCAGTTCACAGAATGTAGGCATGATGTCGTAAAATGCCAGTTGATGGTCGTTTACCGAACCGGCGGAGATGCGTTCCGGCCAGCGCACAATGAAAGGTATCCGAATGCCCCCTTCATAACACTGACGTTTCAGGCCGCGCAGTTTCCCATCCCGACCGAAGAACTCCGGGTCTGCCCCTCCTTCTTCGTGAGGACCGTTGTCACTGCTGAAGATGACGATGGTGTTCTTGTCCAGCCCTTTTTCTTTCAGTTTCTTCAAGACTTCGCCCACGTAATAGTCCAGACGGGTAATCATACCGGCAAACTGGGCATGGGTATGCTCCGAAACATTATAACGTCCTTTCTCGTACCCGCCCCAGGTTTTATCTCTAAAGAACTTCTTCTTGTAGCTTTTCAGAATAGAATCATTCGGCTGTGCAAGTTCCGCATGCGGCAGGGTGTAGGTGAAAAAGCCATAGAAAGGCTGCTCTCCGTCCTGTTGGTCCAACCATTCCAGCGCCTTACCGTGAATCAGGTCAGCCGAATATTGTGTACGTTTCTTGTAATCATCGCCAAACATCGGATAGTTGATATTAGCTTCCATCAGGATGCGTACAACTCCTGTGTCTCCTTCCTGTTTACTGTATCTGTTCAGAAAATTGGGATAATACAAATGAGCTTGAAACTGACATATATAACCATAGAATTCATCAATACCCCGTTTATCCGGTGTGGAACAAGAGCCTTCATAACCACCTGCCCACTTGCCGAAGACTCCTGTTGTATAACCGTTCTTCTTCATGATTTCAGGGAGAATGATATGATTTTCATCGTATGGTTCTTGACCGACAACGGTGAATTCGTCATTAATCCCATATTTCACGGTTGGAACTCCCTGCCAATACTCTTTATTTCCACGCACATGAGTGTGTCCCGTATGTTGCCCCGTCATCAGCGAAGCACGGGAAGGGGCGCTCACCGGACTACCGGCATAGGCTTGAGTAAACAGCATACCTTCGGCTGCCATACGATCTATATTAGGCGTTTCAATGTATTTCTGTCCGTAGCACCCCAAATCCCCGTATCCCATGTCATCGCAGAGGATAAAGATAATGTTAGGTTTGGGATTCTTGTTTGCCGCATTAGCGCACAAAGCAACAGCAGCCAACAAGCCTGTTCCTAAAGTTATACCTATCTGTTTCATGCTAAATATATTTTCTTATTTATTTCAACTTCCTTTCACCGCCAACACAGCGTAGCAGCTTGTAGCTCGTAGCTTACTCACTTATTCTTCTCCCCGAAATCTTCTTGTTGCTGCTCCACTTCTTTCAGTCTTTGAGCATTCTGCACTTTCAGAATCCTCTCCTGCTCCAACTCCACAGCCGATTTTGCGGACGTTCCGGCAGACTGTAAAGAAGATGAACCGGCAATCAGCGCCGCATCTTTCTCCGAATAAACCAACGGATGAGCAGCAGGATAGCTTTCCAACTCCAAAACAGCACTTACAGGCATCTGCGAGCCTTCAAAGAGCACACTTGCCGTTACCTTTATCTTACCCGGCTTCAAGGTGGACTGTATCAGCACCGGAGCTGTCCCCCACTTCACCGGAGCAGGATTTGCCAGTATTCCGGCATCACCCAGAATACGTCCTTCACCTTCCACATGAAACTTCACATAGTAATTGTTCAAGCGTTTGATGTTCCCATTCTTATCGGCTATAGCAGCTACTACAGTAACAAAGTCGGAGCCATCGGCTTTCAGATTTACATTCTCATTGTCAACCCAGAGCAATACTTTCTCCGGACGACGGGCAGGGTGAACTTCGTGCGTAGCAACCACCTTGCCATCTATCAAACCTTCTGCCCGCAACAATACTTCATCCTGCTTTTTCTTCCGTGACATCGCTTTATCAACCATGAAATCGTAAACATCGGAGAAGGTTATAACAGGCGAAGGCATACCTTCTTTAACTACCGGTTTATTATAAGTATAAGTCTTTCCATCTTTCAAGAAGGTGAGGCGCACTTCATCGCAATTGGAATAAACAGTCACATCCTTGCCGGAGAACGGTGTCATTTCATGAGCAATATACACCATCGGACCGGTTTCAAAAAGCCGTTCTTCCGTCCGGGGCGAACGCTGTGCCTTGAACATATAGTAGGAATACTTGGGCTGGCGGAATACATCCATCAATCCGCCATAGAACGGGTCGGGATGATAGCCGCGCTGATGGTCGAACGAGTGCCACAGGCAGCCGCCCACATGTTGGCGGGGAGTGCGGTAAAGGGCATCGTAACAGGTATATGTATAAGTGGGGTTGGCATAATGTTGCGCTTGGATAAGCATAGGCTGTTCTCCCCAGTTGCGGGCTACACGGCTGGGAGAGTTATGCGAACTCCAATCGTCCACATTGTCACCCCATTCACGGGTAAAGTAGGTTATTTTAGGATTGGCATTCTTGTCGCCCCACGATTTGCCATCGTAGGAAGGATGGGTGAAAAGTATCGGGAAATGTTCTTTGCCGCGTGCTCCGCTGTCGCAACCGGAATAACAATATGGGTAAGGATATTCCTGGTCTACAATATCACGGGTGTTCTTGGCGAAGTTTTCCGGATACCAGGTTTCATTGAGGATAGGTTCCCACATCCATACACAAGCATGGTTGCGGTCGCGTCGCACAAGGTTGCGGATATCACTGTATACACGTTGCGCAAACTCAGGAGCATCATTCCAGAACTGCCAGCCGGGGGTATTGACAATGACAAACAGCCCAAGCTCGTCGCATGCATCCATGAATGCCGGGTCTTGCGGACAATGGGCGTTGCGGATTACTTTCATTCCGGCATCACGCAGCTTCTTTGCATCACGCCAATGAATACTGTTAGCAACGGCATTACCTACCACCGCAAAATCCTGATGACGGTTAGCGCCAATCAACGGACTTTCATAAGGTTTGCCATTCAGCCAGAAACCGTCCTTGCCCTTAAACTCTACGCTACGGATGCCGATACGGCGGCGATAACCATCCACCACATTGCCTTCGCGGTCACGGATGCGTACAATCAGGTTATATAAGGTGGGAGTTTCCGGACTCCACAGCATCGGGTTCTTCACCGTGATTTTATCTTTCGAGGTAAACGCTTTCCCCGGACGTACCTGTATCTTATCATTCAGAAACGCAACCTGTGTACCATCCGGCTGCTGCAACTCATATTCCACAACGCCCGTAAAAGCTTTGCGGCTGTCATTGCGCACGTGTGCTGTCAACAACACTTCGGCTGAGGCATCCGACACCTTATCATAAGCCACAAACAGACCTCCACCTGCTACTTCGTTCTCAAAGTTCGGGTCAGTGATAAAGACCGGATTATGGGCTATCAGCCAGCAATCACGATAAATGCCGCCGAAATAGGTAAAGTCGAGCACATCCTGCGCCTTTCCGGGAGGATAGCTCGTATCATCGCTGTTATCCGCCCACACGGCTATCACATTATCCTCTCCCCAATTCAGTGCATCAGATACATCGACTACTATAGGCAGATAACCGCCAAAATGTTCGGTCAGCAACTTCCCGTTGACGAATACCTTACTCTTTCCCATGATGGCTTCGAAGTGCAGGAACAGTTTCTTCCCTTTCAAAACATCCGCGGGGGTAAAGTGCTTGCGATACCAGACTTCTCCCTGATAGTTGATGCAGCCGCTGGCCTCCGTCGGCAAATATTCAATGCCATCGGGAAGGGAGACTACCGTCCATTCCGCATCATTGAAGTTCACAGCTTCAGCACCCGCAACGGCTCCTTTGTAAAAGCGCCAGGCAGGATTCATAGAAAACACTTCACGACCGGAATTCGGTAGTTGGAAGAAACCGGCAGTAGAAAACTCGGGTTGATGAGATGCCCGCACAGCACAGCAGGGAATTAGGAACAAAGCGATCAGAATGAAATGAATGATTCTCTTCATAAGGATAGTATTATTTTTAGGTATACATGACTCGATGCAATGACAACAGCCCTTGACATCCGATGCAAAAATAGGGCAAAACAGAAAAACACGATTACAATAATCGCTATTTTTAATCCAATTTTATCCAGTCTGTACACAAGACACAGAAGAAACGTATCTACATTACGTTAAACTGGGATAAGTATCATAGATTTTGAGACGATATTTATAGTTGTTTATATCCACCCGCCCTATCTTTGAAACTAAAAAAACAGGACTATGATAAAACCTCATTTACAGAAATGGCTGGTGGTCTCTTTACTCGCCACATCTTTCTCTACACTGCAAGGGCAAAGTGTTCCTCAAGATTACATTGTTATGGATATGGTGCATCACAATCCGGGAGAGCCCATGACCGAAACTTCTTTCCGTGAACCTGCCAAACTGGCTTCATACGGCTACAATGGAATGGTAATTAATGAGTTCAAGTTTCCGCAATGCGCCCTCACCTTCGACAAGTTCGATAAGCGTATATTTCCTAAAGGCAGCGAGGAACGCGAATGGGCTTTATCCCTGCAAAAAGAGATCCGGCAACAAATCAGAGATTGCCACAAACAAGGATTGAAGTGCTACTACTTCACAGACATTATCGTACTGCCCAAGCGATTGGTGGAGTTATACAAGTCCGAGATTTGCGATGAAAGCGGCAAAATCTCCTTCCGGAAAGAGAAAACCTGGGAAATCCATCGTCTCATGCTCCGCGAACTCTTCAATACTTTTCCGGAGATGGACGGACTGGTGATACGCACCGGAGAAACTTACACGCATAACATTCCTTACCACATGGGCAATGGACCGGTAGACTATAAAAAAGCATATGATGAAAGTATACAGACACATATCCGCCTGATGAACCTCCTGCGCGAGGAAGTCTGTGTACGCCGCAACAAACAAATCATCTACCGTACATGGGACTTCGGTTTCTTCCACATTCGCCCGGATTATTATATGGCCGTGACAGAGCAGGTTCCCGCCCATCCCAATCTGTACATCGCCATCAAGCACACCAATGGTGATTACTTTCGCACCTATCCTTTCAACAAGACTCTCACACTGGGCAAACACAAGCAAATTGTAGAAGTGCAATGCCAGCGTGAATATGAGGGTAAAGGAGCCTATCCTAATTACATCGCTGCCGGTGTGATTGACGGATTCGAAGAATATAAAGGTAAGCCGGCACCGCGCTGCCTGAATGACATCAAAACAGACTCCCTATTCAGAGGTGTCTGGACTTGGTCGCGCGGTGGAGGGTGGAGTGGTCCATTCCTGAAGAATGAATTATGGTGTGACCTGAATGCTTATGTTATGAGTAAATGGGCACAGAACCCGTCACGTCCGGAAGCTGAAATCTTCGATGAATACGCAGATAAAATAGGTATCACTCCCGAAACCCGCCCTTATTTCCGGCGTCTGTCTTTGCTCTCTGCCGACGCCATTATCCGTGGACGCGGTTCATTGATACACAAGCTTGCCGCCACCTGGACACGTGATGAAATCATCGGCGGAGTTCCCCGGCAACGCAGTATGTTCGACGATATTTATCAGAAGAACCTCGTGGAAGAGGCACTGTACGAAAAGAAACTGGCTACTGCCCTGTGGCAGGAAATTGAAGATCTTGCACAACGTGTCCGTTGCTCCGATACAGCTACCGAACATTATATCCGAACCTCTGCCCGCTATGGTTATTTATTGTATGCCATCATGGAGCAGGGTTGGATCATCAATCTGCGAGGATATCTTTATGAAACGAAACAATATCCGGTAGACCAGAGTGTGATCCGGCTGGCTATCGAGAAATACGATGCCCTGTGGAAAGAATTCCGCAAGTTCAAAGACCGGAACACGGATTGCGCAACTCTGTATTTTGACCATCTAGGAGAGTACACGTATGGATACAATGCACAAACTGGCGCCAATGGTATGGGAGATTCTGTAGATCATTACCGGAAGGTGTTCGGAATGGAGTGAGAATATGGGCGTACGCTTCTATTCTTAAGTGTACGCCCAAAACAACCCAGTTTATTTTAGTCTGCATACTTTTCTCTTTTTCTTAGGGCTTCTTATACTCTTCATCATTCCAATCCATTTTTAAGTTAAATCTATCTACTCCTCTTGTTACGATTTCTTCAACAGCATTCGAATTCATTTGGCCTATTGTAGAATTAAGCATTTGAGTTCCAACCTGTTTGATTCGAGTTTTTTGTGCATCAAAAGTGTGTGTATAGCCTATTCCTAAATTATCCGTTCCCGAGTCTCGTTCTTCTGCACATACACTTTTCAGCCTTTCTCGTAGTGTTGCAACTGATGTTACATCTCTATGCTCAAAAGAATAAATCAGACGTCCCAATCCATCATATTTGTATACAGTCCAGCGCTTTTTACCTTTTTGAACGCCATTTTGTTCAAGTAACAGACGGTCGGTATGGTCATAAGCTAGAGTAATGGATTCACAATCGGGAAACTTTTTCCCAATGCAGTGACAACCCCTGCCGCATAAAATACATGAGACAGGGGCTGTTTAATTAAGGCGGATTTAATTCCCGCTATTTTTTACTCTGATATTCTCCACGTGCATACACCCCAATCCATTTATCATGATCTGCAAATCTCCAAATAAGGAAAGTAAAAAGAAACCCTAAAAAGGAAATACATATGTGTACCAAGTAATGTCTTTGCTTATACACAGAGTTAGGTACTCCTTTCACCATACTAAGAGACGGGATGACAGTATTGCAATAAACTGTTACAGAATCAAGACTTTCTCTCATATCTTCACTAAAAAAGGAATGTTCACCATTATAAGTTTGATTTCTAAAACGATATTGATATTTCAACACCATACTAGGCCTCTTCACAGCAGTATCATTTTCCAATATATATGAACAGTTGTCAGCTGGCACATATTTAAAAACATTTCCTATACCATTATACATTACATACATAATTATAGAAAAAAGGAATGCACTACCACATACAAAAAGCCCCGCATATAAGGCTAATTTATAAATAAATCTAATTACTGATTCCATTTATCCTCCGTTATTTTTAATGAAAACTCTGTTGTAATAGAAGTCCCAGCATCAATTCTCCAAATTGAATTCGCCGTCTTTTTTCCAACCTCACCCATTCCTTTTGTTATTTGATTAACCACTACACCTGCCGTTTCAGCAGATGCTCCCATTTCTCTCAAAACCGTTGATGTAGAATTTATATTATTCGACATTGTTTGTTGAATAGATTTAGTTGATATAGTAACCAACTTTCCTAAATTACTAGCAATACCACTTGCGACCCCTCCAACTGCACCAGCAATCGCTCCATTTACAGCTTTACTAGAGAAATTCTCTGTTGATATTTTAACTTCTCCTTTATCTAATTGTTCAACAACCTGCCCAACAACATCGCCAGCAACAGCGCCACCTGCACCACCAATAGTTCCTGCAGCAGCTCCTACTCCCAAAACAAGCAGAGAGCCTCCACCGGTGGCTACAGCACTTCCAACAGCTAAATCAACAGCGGCATCTGTTATTGCACCGGAAACAGCACCTTCTGCAACACCTGCCCAAACATTCCGACCTTCTCTATAAGCTCTGAATCCACCAACTATACCACCAAAAATTCCACCAATGGCAGTACCTACAATCTTCCCATCAGGATCAACATGTTTCACAGGATCATTTAAACAATATACATACGGTGATACTTCATAATACTTTTCCGCCAGGGGATCCACCGCATGCCATCTTCCTACCGCCGCATCATACTGTCTCGTTCCATAATCATACCAATTCAATCCTTTCCTCACATCCAATTCCTTACCATTATACTTATAAGGTTGAACATTCGTACTATTAGCATATAGCCCTCCAAAAGGATAATAATGATTCACCTCCTCAACACTACCGGATTCATTGATAACTACACGGTTGTTACCCTGATGATCCTGCAAATAATAATGAGGTTTCTTGTCGGACAAAGTAACATAGCCAGCCTCAGTCAACATCCTTTTAGCTGTACCATCTTCATAGATTACATCGCCGCAATACTCAGTTGTCGTAGTAGATCCCCCCATTTTATGTATCGTTTTCAGCTTCGCACCGTCACCGCCATAAGTATAAGCTATCGTGCTACCATCCTTAAACATTACCTTACTTGGCAAATTTAAACAATTATATTGAATACTTGTAATATTCTTGTTGGAATCTTCCGTTAAGTTACCATTAGCATCATAAGAATACTCTTTCGTAAGCTTAGCGCCATCTTTGAATTCAAAACCGTTATTGTATGCAGTAGCAGTGACAGCATCGTTTACAGTCTTCAGCTGATTACCGGTCAGAGTCATAGTAAGATTATCAACAAAGCCATAAGTACTTGCACCGGTTTGTCCGTATCTCTTCAAGCCCAAGATATTACCATTCTTATCATAATTCGTAACTTGTTCCGTAAAACGATTCACATTCGTACCAATCGCAGAACCTTCACCATAAGCGGCAGTCAGCAAACGGTTCAAACCGTCATAACTGAACTTATAACCACGAAGCGTACTCTCATTACCCGATTTCCAAGTCAGACTACTGACATTACCGTCATAACGAGGAGTTCCGTTACCTGTATGGTAGTACAGATTTTGGGTAAATTTACTGCCGCTGATGCCAGTCAGCCAGTTACGAATATTATAAGCGTACGAGGCGGAATATACATTAGCATTATAGCTCCGTTTCTGAAGACGTCCATAACCGTCATAACTATTACTGTACAGTACGGATTGCGTACTGCCATTCAAGCTATAACGCACTTCCGTCAAGCGTTCCGCATCATCATAACCGTAAACATATTCCCTGTCAGAAGTAGAACCGCCATTACCACCATAATGGTAATAATGATGACGTAATGGTTTGCCTGTGAAACTATAAGCATAATATTCCTTATCATAGCCACCACGAACATTCGAAGAATGATGTTGTACTAAGCGCCCCTTCTGATCATAATACATTGCCGAAGCAGTATATTTCCCGGAACCATCCAGAAGATATGAACGGGTACCCGTCTGCAAACCATCAGCATAATCCGAACGGGTACCATAACCTGACTTTGTCAGATAAGCCAGGGAGGTACTTTCTGTTAAGCCCAGTGACGCAAGAAACTTGTAATCATCGTAATAATTCACAAGAATCAACTGCAAGTCAGTACCCCAAGACACGGTAGTGTTTGTATAGCCTATTCCTAAATTATCCGTTCCCGAATCTCTTTCTTCAACACATATATTTTTCAACCTTTCTCGCAGCGTAGCAACAGGCGTCGCGTCCGTATGCTCAAAAGAATAAAGCAGGCGACCCAGTACATCATATTTGTATACTGTCCAGCGCTTTTTACCTTTTTGAACGCCATTTTGTTCAAGCACTAAACGGTCGGCACGATCATAAACCAGAATGACAGGTTCACAGCCCGGAAGTTTTTTCTCAATGCAGCGGTCACGGTCGTCATACTTATAGCTATAGGCATAGAGTCCCAAAGACGTCGCATCAATCCTTCCGTCCAGTTGCGGTGGAAGAACATAACATAGAAGTCCGTAATCATTATAAACATAGTAAGTATCATGCGAAGCTCCCTTGTTGCGCTGGCGTATCAAAACAGTATGTTGCTGTTTATCCATAAAGGTCAGTGTACTGTCATTATCCTCACCCACTGCAAGAGTTACCCGAAGCTCTCCCACAGCATAAACAGAAGGAGAGCCTTGTGTTATGCTATAATCGGAAGATACAGTGTAGTACCGGGCTGCCAAAAGCCCGTTCACACTCGCATCATTCACCAAATAAACATTATGCTTCTTCTTATTGGCACTATGCCAAACATCACCAGCACCTGTTTCAGAGAGCACTCGTTCCAAAGGAGAATCTTCATACCCAATTTCCTTGTAAGGAGAAGCATCCCCTGTGAACCTGACTGCTTGCTCAGAAAGGCTTGGCATATAGCTTCCGGCACTATAGGTTGATTGAACCGGAATAAAATCCCGCCATTTCCTGCCATAACTGTCATACTGCACACCGGACACCATATCCTGTCCATTAGGCGCAAATTGTTTCAGTACTAATTGTTCTTCACGTCCCAAATCATCAAAGTACTGAATTTGCTCCATACACCTGGAAGCATTTCCGGCTTCCAGATAGATACGCGTTTGCACATAGTTGTTACTTAAAGATTGTGCAAATATCTGTATCGGGAATAATCCCGAAAACATTATAATTAAAGATAATATTAATCGTTTCATAGGTTTCAAATGCTTATTTTGTTATTCCCTCTAACATTAAAGGAAATCTGATATTAACCCCGTTAGTTGCCTCCAACATCTGTACTTTGCAAAGTTGGTCTGTTTTATTATAAACTACATAAATTCGCGAAGTACCTTTTTTAAATTTCACTTTTACCATATCGTACATTCCACTGCTACCATAACGTTTAAACTCATTATTATCTATGTAAAAACGAATACCCTTATAGTTATTTGTTTCATAAAGCAGAACGAATGTTATTTCTGTATCCACAGGACAATTAATTACAGCTTCCATGAACCTTTCTTCTCCATCCTCAAAATAATTGATATTATCAAAACCTACATATAATTCTTGAATTACTTCAAAAGATATAATATCAGTAGCAACCATACCCGAAGAATCTGTCACAGTACAAGTCAAACGATAAGCACCTGTCTTTGTAAAATTATAAGCAAATCCTGATGAAGTACTTGTTTGCGACTGATATTGCAAATCTACATCATCCGTCAAGAACCATTGGTATTTATAGCCACCATTACCACTACTTACAGTAGCATTAAAAGTAATATTCCCAAGAAGATATTTTTCCGCCCTTGATATACTTATTCTCAACAAATTCACTTTTTTATTACGCATATAGTAATAAGAATATTCTTTTTCCTTATTATTCCCATAATCCAATTCAGCTGCTAACTCCCCGAATTTATTATAATGAAAGCTCTTACGATTCCCATTCGGAGCAACTACAGAACTGACTCCCTCAAGTGGACGATAAGTATAAGACGTCACCAATCCAATGCCTCGAAGAGTAGAGCGCAAAGAGGCACATGTACCTGCTAACATCGTGCTATCCGAATAACTTTTTATCTGTCCAAACCTCTCCGGGAAAGACTCATAACCCGCACCTTCAAGCTTAGCTACCGGATACAAAGAGCCATAGCCATAAATATAGGAGATACGTTGCGAACCATCCTTTACCGCTTCCAATAAATTACCATAATCATCGTACCTAATAAACTGTATGCGCGTTTCCCTCTCTTTATCACCTTTACCCGTCTCTATGCGATCTACTACAGGAATGTCCGATGACAGGCGATATGGATTATATACGTCATATTTTGCATTTCCCATAGTAGTAACACGATGTATTACCGGCCGCACTATATTACGGTTTACCATCGTTTTTGAAACTTCATCAGCGAAATCTGTAGGATAAAAAACACTTTCAACTTGTGTTTTTCCCCCGTTCAATGTATTCTTTACCATGGTAGGTAATAAGTAATCATTATACTCATATTCAGTTTTACGGCCAAATGTCCGACCGCCTTCATACTCTTTCACTTCCGAAGAAGTCAACAGTTTATATCCGGTAAAGAAGGACAAAGAACCGTCATACCGGTAAGGTTCCGGCACACCTTTGGCAATAGCCCGGCTATCAACAGGATTAGGAACTACTCTACCTATCTTTAAAGTACGTATTGTCTCCCAACTTGTTACAGCCGGGTCATAAAACAAATAACTTTTTTGCGGTTCGAGTTTCATATAAGTTATTTGCTTAAGATTTTCAATCTTTCTATAGGTATTCTTTTGCTCACTCAGCAGATTTCCTTTACCATCATAAACAGCTTTACGCAGCAATTGCCCTACACTCCAGTCTTTATACGGACGATTAGCTCTTTTATGAAGCAAAGGGCAATATGGAGGCACAGCCTCACGAACGGAACGGATAGCATTCAGGCTACCATAATCATATTCATATACGGTTTTTCCACATTTTCCCTCCTCGTCCGCATATTCGGCCACATAGTCGTATACTATAGAAGCGGAAGATTCCAAATAATCATTGACTACAGGACGTGCATGCAAATCAACTTTATAAACCCTGTATGTTTCGAGCCAAGAAGGAGGACCCATACCAGCAAACTGTTTGTAACAAACCTGTTCGTAAGACGTCATGAAATCATAGAAAGTAAGCACACGTACAGGAAGTCCTTGCCCGTATTCTCCTCTACCATATTTGAATATACGCCGTGATGCAACCGTACCATCCGATTGTAGATTCTTGATTTCCTTGATACGTAAACTTCCATTGGAAACCGATTTCGTACGATGAGACTCCTCAAATCTATTACGTTCATATTGAAATTCTGTTCTTCCTCCTGTTGGGTAGGTGACACTCTTAAGCATAAATGTCAATCCGGGAGCCTCATCACCATTTTGATAAAAATCTTTCCCACCATAACGAAAATACATAGTATCGACCGGAATGCCATTATCGTTGTAAAGCGCAAATTCAGTATACAATTCAGGAATATTCGTCTGATTGTTCCCTGATAGTTGATAATATCCCCATGGGTTTACGTGCGGAGTATCATAAGCCACTCCACGCCGATCCCAGTACTGAAAACTATATTGCCTCTGCGAAAGCCCGTCTTTCGAAGTCTCAAGTACACCGTTCAAGCAAGGACGCTCGCCAAATCTCTCCGTCAATAATTGAAAACGTTTCACCACATTTCCCAGATAATCCTTTATAACAATTCCATTCAAGACTTTCTGACTTGTTTGATATTCGGTTATCATAGCATAAGTAAACTCTATACTACCACCGGGAAAATTGATCCTGCTCAGATATTTGGAAGATATAGACTGTATCCAATAATTCGTAGTGCGAGTATCATTACACATAAAAACAAGGTCATTATCCTTAATACCATCACTGTGAAAAACATTATAAGTACTTATTCTCATCTCAGTACCGACCGTAGAAGTTCCTGTCACATCACGCTGAATCAGTTTCACTTTACGCCCATTTGATTTTTCATAAGGATAATTAATGAATTCATCGGTCAATACATTCTCCTTCCCATTACAATATGCTATTGTAGCATCACCATTTGACGATTGCCTTTTAATATCCAGTGTAGCACTTTGCTCGTAATTACGAAGCGTATACTTATATGGACTGCTTGCCGTCAACCCCTCGTAAGAGAAAGTGATGGATTCCTTATTTGGCGTAAGAATACGCTCAGCTTTATACACCGATATAGCTTCAGTTTGTTGATTCTCCGTTTGAGTCTCCGTATATTCTATGGGAATAAAATCATACCGTACACCATCCGTATCTGTAATATTGAAACTCTTCAAATCAGGAGAATTACCTATCCGAATCGGATCATAAGGAACAGTTACAAATTCCTTTTTGGAATTATTATTAGCCGGTCTGTTCAAAAAGAAACTACCCCCCTTGTGAGGTAACAAGTAGAAATATTGATCAGGCTCAAGGTCATAACGTCCATACATGGCATCAACCAATGTATCCTGAACAAATTCACCATTAAGATTTACTCCTTTATTCATGTATAGTCCTTTATATGGAGTTTCATCCGGTAATCCATTCACCGCATGCGCTATCTGCGGTTCCGCTACCAAGCTCCAACCGGCACCTACAAAACTACGTTCGTTAGGTTTAAAACCGGAAGACTGATATACTAACTTTACAGGTAAAGTATACCCACTATTAAGTTTTATTTCATAAATAGGGATTTCCGTCTTCACTAACCCTGTATTATAAGACACAGGATAATTAATCATGCCAATCAACCTGTTCACTTCGGGACTCTGAGGAATCACTTGCGGAAAAGCAGGAGAAAGTACCGTATTCTGTGCAGTAATTGTCGCCGTAAAAGCAAACCAAATAATCAATAAAAATAGTACAGATATCTTTTTCATAACACATCACTTTTAATTATTATCATCTCCGGGAAGTTCCCGGAGATAAACCTACTGTTTAAATTACCCTTTCTTCTCACTACCGCCAATCCGCCCCAATATCGCCGAGGCTACTGCAATTATCACTTTCAAAATCTTGTTCCAAACTGACTTTTTCATAACTTAGTCTCCTTTAATCTTTAAAAATTAGTTAATAGTTAGTAATCACATTCACAAAGCATACATACATGTTTGTGCTTTTAAATCATAATTTGTTTCTTTGCAAAGAAAGGTGTTGTCTGACGATGCAAATATACTAACTATCGCAACTAAAACAAACTTTACCTAGAATAAAGTTAGCATTTTACAGCATTTAACTAACTCTCTTCAATATACCTCTTTAATAAATACAAGTATGGAAGGCTGGGAAAGAATAAAACTAATTATGGAACAGGAAGGATACAACAAAAATTCCTTCAGCGCCACTATCGGATTAAATAACAACGTAACTATCACCCGTTTAATTAACGAAGAAAGAAAACCATCAAGGATGACTTGCGAGAAAATAGCTCAACGTTTCCCGCAATACAACCCTAATTGGATACTTACAGGTGAAGGAGAAATGTATCGAGAAAAAGAGAAAGAAACAGTTAGTACCCCGATAGATAGGCAAGAAGAAGTACAGAAAGCAAATACTAACTCTCAATTTATTTCCAATGTACATCCCATAGAGAACATAGGTTTTATGAATGTACCTTTAGTTCACCTGCGCGCCCAATGCGGATACCTCAACGGATACGGAGACCAGGAATATATAGACACTTTGCCAACGCTACCAGTTATAGTAGACCGCACCTACCATGGCAACTACCGCCTGTTTGAAGCAGAAGGGGACAGCATGGATGACGGCTCCAGAAGCTCTATCTGTGATGGAGACATTGTACTGGGTCGGGAAGTCAGGCGCGACCTATGGCAATACCACCTCCACATCAACGACTGGTATTTTATCATTATACACCGTACAGAAGGAATCTCCATCAAAAAAATCATCTCACATGATGTAGAGCATGGTATTATCACCTGCCATTCATTAAATGACATGTTCAGAGATTACCAACTACATTTAGATGAAATAGCAGAACTCTACAACCTTATAAAAATCGTAGATAGAAGCGCAAGACTATAACATCGAAAAAAAGATTCCACACCGCATCCGAACCGTACCTGCTCCATACCTGCTCCACACCTTCTTCTGTTAGAAGTACCTCCATACGAGAAACTACGGAGCAGGTATGGAGCAGGTATGGCTCGGGTACGGTGCAGGTACAGTCCGAACACAAAACCAACAAGGTTTTTACGCCTCAATTCCCCACTAATAAAGCTTTCCGGCACAGAGTTCATTATCAACGAAATAAACAATGAACAGGGTGTTGAAAACTTCTCAGAAAGTTTTTAGTTAAATCTTGTGGGGGATTGTGGGGAAATGTGTACTTTTACCGTCGCTTATTATAATAAGGTAGCAATGATACGTTTTTTGGGCAACATAGAAGCGAAAACCGACGCAAAGGGACGTGTATTTATCCCCGCCGGCTTTCGGAGGCAACTGCAATCTGCCTCCGAAGAAAGACTTGTGCTGCGCAAAGATGTATTTCAAGACTGCCTGGTACTCTATCCAGAAAGCGTTTGGTTCAAGACGCAAAACCAACTGCGGAAGCGCCTGAACAAATGGAACGCAAAACACCAAGACATTTTCCGGCAATTTGTGAGCGATGCGGAAATCATGGTTCCCGATAGGAACGGACGCATCCTGCTGCCCAAACGTTACCTGCAAATGGCCGGCATACAGAGCGATGTACGTTTCATTGGTGTGGACAATACGATAGAAATCTGGGCTAAAGAGAAAACAGAACAACCGTTTATGAACCCGGAAGAATTCAGCGAAGCTTTGCAGGAGATTCTGGGAGACGAAGACGACTGGGATGAAGAGGAAGAGTGATTAACAAGTAGTGATTAGTGATTAACAAGTAGTAGTTAATGGGGAATGAAGAATTGACATATCACGTACCGGTGCTGCTGATGCCGAGTGTGGACGGAATGAATATCCGCCCGGACGGGACGTATGTAGACGTCACTTTCGGCGGTGGAGGGCATTCACGCGAAATATTGTCACGGTTGGGAGACGGCGGACAGCTACTGGGATTCGACCAGGACGAAGACGCGGAACAAAACATTGTGGACAACCCGCATTTCATCTTCGTGCGGAGCAACTTCAGGTATCTGCATAATTTCCTGCGCTATCATGAGATTGAAGAAGTGGATGCAATACTCGCCGATCTGGGAGTATCCTCCCACCATTTCGACGACAGCGAACGGGGATTCTCATTCCGCTTTGACGGTGCACTGGATATGCGCATGAATAAACGTGCGGGAGATACTGCGGCAGACATCATAAACAACTATGATGAAGAACGCTTGGCAGACATCTTCTACCTGTATGGCGAACTGAAAAACAGTCGCAAGTTGGCATCCGTACTGGTAAAAGCACGAACCGTACAGAAGATAACAACTATCGGAGAGTTTCTGGAAGTTATAAAACCACTCTTCGGCCGTGAACGGGAGAAAAAAGAACTGGCTAAGGTATTTCAGGCATTGCGCATCGAAGTGAACCAGGAAATGGAAGCACTGAAAGAAATGCTATATGCGGCAACCGAAGCGTTGAAGCCGGGCGGACGACTGGTAGTGATTACCTATCATTCACTGGAAGACCGGATGGTGAAGAACATCATGAAAACCGGAAATGTGGAAGGTAAAATGGAGAAGGATTTCTTCGGAAATGTACAAACCCCGTTCCGACTGGTAAACAACAAAGTGATTGTGCCGGATGAAGCGGAAATAGAACGCAATCCGAGGTCGAGAAGTGCCAAACTGAGGATAGCGGAAAAGAAGGGGTAAAGGAGTAAAGCAATAGAATGATAGAGCGATGAAAGAAATGGAAGAAAAACAGATAAATGAGAAAACAGAGAAGGCGGAAAAGGCGAAGAAAGCCAAAAGCCGCACGTCTCTGAAGAATATTATCGGTGGCGACATCCTGGCTACAGACTTTTTCCGTCGCCAGACCAAAATGCTGGTGCTGATCATGGTGCTGATTCTATTTTATATACACAACCGCTATGCCTGCCAGCAACAAATGATAGAGATAGATAAACTGAAAAAAGAACTGATTGACATTAAGTACGATGCCCTTACGCGTAGTTCGGAGCTGATGGAACGGAGTCGCCAATCGCGCATTGAGGAATATATCGCGACCAAGGAAAGCGATTTGCAGACTTCGACCAATCCACCGTATTTAATTAAATAAGATACAAGGAGAGAAGGAGACAACTTAAAAACCTTATCAACTTAGGAAAAGAGAATGGCAGTAAATAAGAAAAATATCATGACCCGTTATTTCTTCGTAGTCCTCATAATGGGACTGCTGGGAATAGCTATTGTCGTAAAAGGCGCAATCATCATGTTCGCCGAACGACAATACTGGCATGATGTAGCCGATCGTTTCGTAAAGGAGAATGTAACCGTAAAGCCCAACCGCGGCAATATCCTTTCATCCGACGGTAAACTGATGGCAAGTTCCCTGCCCGAATACCGCATATATATGGACTTCAAGGCGGGCGGCTACACCAAAGACACCATGCTGGTGAACCACATGAACGAGATTTGCGAAGGACTGCATAAGATATTCCCCGATAAAAGTGCCGCAGAATTTAAGTCGCACTTGCAAAAGGGACGCAAAAAAGGCAGCCGCAACTATCTGATTTATCCGAGACGTATCTCGTACATCCAATATAAAGAAGCGAAACGCTTGCCTGTATTCAACCTGAACAAATACAAAGGCGGGTTCCACGAACAAGCGTACAATCAACGCAAGAAGCCGTTCGGCTCATTGGCCGCCCGTACGCTCGGAGACCTTTTCCCTGACACCGCGCAAGGGGCTAAGAACGGCATCGAGTTGTCTTTCGACACATTGCTGAAAGGACGTGACGGCATCACCCATCGCCAGAAGGTGATGAACAAATACCTGAACATCGTGGACATAGCTCCCGTGGACGGGTGCGACATAATCTCCACCCTCGACGTAGGGATGCAGGACATTTGTGAAAAGGCATTGATGGACAAACTGACGGAATTAGAAGCTGTATGGGGTGTGGTCGTACTGATGGATGTAGCGACAGGTGATGTCAAGGCTATTGTAAACATGGAACGCGCCAAAAACGGAAAATACTACGAAATGCGCAACCTCGCTATCAGCAATATGATGGAGCCCGGCTCTACCTTCAAGACCGCTTCTATCATGGTGGCACTGGAAGATGGAAAAATCACGCCCGACTACACGGTGGACACCGGCAAAGGAGTGAAACGGATGTATGGGCGTGACATGAAAGACTGGAACTGGTATAAAGGCGGATACGGCGTGATAGATGTCACCAGGATTATGGAAGTTTCCTCCAACATAGGCGTTTCCAGCATCATCGACAATTTCTATAAGAGCAATCCACAAAAATTTATTGACGGGCTGCGCCGCATGAGCATTGACCAGCCGCTACACTTGCAAATAGCCGGAGAAGGGAAACCCAACATCCGGGGACCCAAAGAGCGCTATTTCGCCAAAACCAGCTTGCCGTGGATGAGTATCGGATATGAAACGCAACTTCCACCGCTCAATATCCTGACATTTTATAACGCCATTGCCAACAACGGCATTATGGTTCGCCCTCGCTTCGTGACCCATGCCATCAAAGACGGAGAAATCGTTGAAGAGTTTCCGGTGGAAGTAATCAATTCTAAGATATGCTCCGACCGTACACTGGAGCAGATACAGACTATCTTGGAGAAAGTTGTGAGCGAAGGCTTAGCAAAACCTGCCGGAAGCAAGCAATTCCACGTATCGGGCAAGACTGGAACCGCCCAAGTGTCGCAAGGAACTGCTGGATACAAATCAGGTGTACGTAACCATTTGGTCAGCTTCTGCGGATATTTCCCCTCCGAGAAGCCTAAGTATAGTTGCATCGTTTCCATCCAGATAAACAAAGGCATGCCATCGGGGGGGACAATGGCAGGTAGCGTATTCGGGAAGATTGCCGAAAGAGTATATGCTAAAAACCTGCGGTTCGATATCCGCAGTGCGATAGACAGCACCACCAATGTCATTCCTCCCGTAAAAGCCGGAGAGATGAACGAAGCATTGCAGGTGTTGAACAGTCTGAAAGTTCCCGTACAGAAGCAATTCTCTCCCCGGAAAGGGAAAGAGGCATGGGGACATACACAGGCATCACCCAATGCAGTTATCCTGCAAGGCAAGGAAGAGGCGAATTCAAACGTCGTTCCCAGCGTCATCGGAATGGGAGCGAAAGATGCGGTTTATTTGCTGGAAAGTAAAGGACTGAAAGTCAGGCTGAACGGCATTGGCAAGGTAAAGAGCCAATCAATACCGGGTGGGAACCATGTAGTGAAAGGTCAAACGGTAACCCTTACGCTTCGTTGATGAAGTGCGGGTGAAGAGTTTATTAAAAGAATATACATTATATATAATAAGGTATGGTATTAAGTGAATTACTAAAAACGATACAACCGATACAGATTATCGGAAGTACGGAAACGGAGATAACGGGAGTGAACATAGACTCCCGTCTGGTGCAAGCCGGACATCTGTTCATGGCTATGCGCGGTACCCAAACAGACGGGCATGCTTACATCCCTGTCGCAATAGAAAAAGGAGCCGTCGCCGTGCTTTGCGAAGACGTGCCCGAAGAGCGGAAAGAGGGTATTACCTATATCCAGGTGAAAGATAGCGAAGATGCCGTTGGCAAAGTAGCTACTACCTTTTATGGTGATCCGTCCTCCAAAATAGAGTTGGTAGGCGTGACCGGAACGAATGGAAAAACCACCATCGCCACCTTATTATATGATACATTCCGCTATTTCGGTTACAAAGTAGGGCTGATTTCCACTGTCTGCAACTATATAGACGACCAGGCCATACCGACCGAGCACACCACCCCCGACCCCATCACCTTGAACCAACTGCTGGGGCAGATGGCGGACTCCGGATGCAAATACGTCTTCATGGAAGTAAGTTCACACTCCATTGCCCAGAAACGCATCAGCGGTCTGCGTTTTGCAGGCGGTATATTCACTAACCTGACGCGTGACCATCTGGACTATCACAAGACGGTGGAGAATTACCTGAAAGCCAAGAAGAAATTCTTCGATGATATGCCCAAGAATGCATTCAGCCTGACCAATCTGGATGATAAGAACGGGCTTGTCATGACGCAGAACACACGCTCTAAAGTATACACTTACTCTTTGCGCAGCCTCTCCGACTTCAAAGGCAAGATTCTGGAATCCCATTTCGAAGGTATGCTTCTTGATTTTAATAATCGAGAACTGGCTGTTCGTTTTATCGGCCGTTTCAATGCCTCAAACTTGCTGGCAGTGTTCGGTGCAGCCGTATTACTCGGCAAGAAGGAAGAAGATGTACTGATTGCCCTCAGCACCCTGCATCCGGTAACCGGGCGTTTCGACGCTATCCGTTCACCGAAAGGCTATACCGCCATTGTGGACTATGCACATACCCCGGATGCACTCATCAATGTGTTGAACGCCATCCATGACGTACTCGAAGGTAAAGGAAAAGTCATCACCGTGGTAGGTGCAGGCGGCAACCGCGACAAAGGCAAACGCCCCATCATGGCAAAAGAAGCCGCTAAAGCGAGCGACCGCGTCATCATCACCTCGGATAATCCGCGCTTTGAAGAGCCGCAAGATATCATCAACGATATGCTCGCCGGTCTGGATAAGGACGATATGCAAAAGACCATCAGCATTACCGACCGCCGCGATGCCATCAAAACAGCTTGTATGCTGGCACAGCCGGGTGATGTAATCCTCGTAGCCGGAAAAGGCCATGAGAACTATCAAGAGATAAAAGGAGTGAAACATCACTTTGATGATAAAGAGGAGTTGAAAAAAATAATGAATGATTAATAATTAAAGCAGCTCTTTAATTTTTAATTCTTAATTCTTAAATTACATGTTATACTACTTATTTCAATGGTTAGATAAATATGACATTCCCGGTGCGGGTATGTTTGGTTATACATCATTCCGGGCACTGATGGCAATCATCCTTGCATTGCTCATTTCAAGCATCTGGGGTGACCGCTTCATCAACTTGCTGAAGCGGAAACAGATTACGGAAACACAGCGTGATGCCAACATCGACCCGTTCGGAGTGGACAAGGTAGGTGTGCCGAGTATGGGGGGTGTCATTATCATTGTGGCAATTCTTATCCCATGTCTGCTGCTGGGCAAACTGAGCAACATCTACATGATATTGATGCTGATTACTACGGTATGGCTGGGCTCACTGGGCTTTGCCGACGATTATATCAAAATTTTCAAGAAAGATAAGGAAGGCCTGCACGGGAAATTCAAGATTATCGGACAGGTAGGTCTGGGACTGATTGTCGGTCTGACGCTTTATCTCAGCCCGCAAGCGGTTATCCGTGAGAATATTGAAGTACAGAAACCCGGACAAGAAATAGAGGTTATCCATGCCGGACAGGACATCAAGTCCACACAAACCACTATTCCGTTTTTCAAAAGCAATAACCTGGATTATGCCGACATCGTAGGCTTCATGGGTAAACATGCGCAAACCGCCGGTTGGATACTATTCGTCATCATCACTATCTTTGTGGTAACGGCTGTCAGCAACGGTGCGAACCTGAATGACGGAATGGACGGAATGGCGGCCGGAAACTCGGCAATCATCGGACTGGCATTAGGAATATTGGCATACGTATCGAGTCACATCCAGTATGCCAGTTACTTGAACATCATGTACATACCCGGTTCGGAAGAATTGGTTATCTTTATCTGCGCCTTTATCGGCGCCCTGATCGGCTTCCTGTGGTACAATGCTTTCCCGGCACAGGTGTTCATGGGTGATACGGGCAGTCTGACAATTGGCGGTATCATTGCGGTGTTCGCCATTATCATACACAAAGAATTGCTGATACCCATTCTCTGCGGTGTATTCTTGGTAGAGAACCTATCAGTTATCCTGCAACGGTTCTACTACAAGGCAGGAAAGCGGAAGGGAGTGAAACAAAGGTTGTTCAAGCGAACGCCTATTCATGACCATTTCCGTACTTCCATGAGTCTGATAGAACCGGGTTGCACGGTGAAGTTTACAACGCCGACAAAGCTGTTCCACGAATCAAAAATCACTGTCCGCTTCTGGATTGTGACGATTGTGCTGGCGGCAATAACGATTATAACATTAAAAATAAGATAACAGAGCTACCAGTTACGAGCTATAAGCTACAAGTGCTCGCTACTGGTCGCCGATAAGAAAACAAACTTGTAGCAACTACCAACTCCAGCCTTCCACAGGTAACTTGTAGTTGGT
>OIXH01000842.1_pt1 | contig 36687 bp, 32 predicted proteins | sample 1587741 | NCBI WGS metagenome assembly OIXH01 (sample SAMEA3888916, study PRJEB22519) | human gut metagenome | biome: human gut; feature: human-associated habitat; material: faeces | place: Denmark | collected 2011 | reverse complement strand
GGTCTGCCCAGTGGATTTCATCGGATAGAAAGAACGGGATTCCCCATATTTTCACGCCCTCGATTTCTATACCGCTGTTGCATAGATAATAGCAGTTATGCGGCATCCCTTCGATACTGGCTCCATCCAAACAATCGTCATGATTGCCTGCGATAAAGATTTTGTGCCGATAATTCAATGCTCCGAACCACTCTATAAAATTGGCAATCTCTTCCTCCGTCCCGTTCCACGACAAGTCCCCTGCATGAATCAACATATCGGCCTGCGGCAGATTTTTCAACTCGTGATGTTTTCCATGTGTGTCGGATAGAAAAGCGATTGTCATTCTTGATAAGTGATATATTAGAGAGAATCAGTTTGTAATGCGAACAATATAGTGTTGTCCTGATAATCTCTTTCTGTATGTCGTTAGTAGAATACTGAACTATGAATATTTATCTTGTAATATGCTTGCGATTTTTTTTGTCTCGCGCTTATTGCGTCCTGTAGATTGCAAGACTACTCCCAATCCTTTGTCTGTATCAGTAAAGACTATCTCAATTAAGCCGTTATCCTTTATTGCTCTGATAAATTGGGTTTCATGAGGATTATACGGAATAGAATTTACTATTCCAACAACATATGGTGACTGACATAATTTCTGAGCGAAAGCATATAATTTATCTTTTCCATGATCGTCACGCAAATTAATCTTTTTCTTTTCAGGAGTTATGCCGGCTTCCACTAACTCAATAGGTTTCCATAAATCCTTGTTTTCTATAAAATCAGCATCATTGCAATGCTTGGGATGTGAAATAGATACTACGTCATACTCTCCGGCCTCTTTGCCTTTGACATATAACCGATGTTTAGTTTGCTCCCAAAAAGGATCGAAACAAAATGATATGCCTATACTATTATATAGATACACGATCCCCAACCCATCTACCTTTATTTCTCGATTATCTCGTATAATAAAGAAATCATTATTAATAAATCGAGCTTCCTCTGGAGAGTTATCATCAATAAATGGATGTTTGGCCAACCCTAACAACAATCCACCTAAGGTTGTGAATTTAGTATTATAGCAGAAATCGTTTAGTGTAAAATTCGGAGCAATATAGATACTATCGAACGATTTCTCATATCGAATCCGCTTGAAATCATGTTTTTCAGATTCTTTATAGGTCTTAATGAACTGTATTACGGCAGTGCAGGCTTCTGACAGATCCTTTGCACAAGGGATAGTCGACTGTTCGTTGAAAATCAACTCCATAAATTAAATTAATTTCAATAATTGATTATTCCATTCGTCCATGAAATCCGTTGGATAGTCGCTCAATTCTCCGTTTTTATCGACTTGAATATTTTGTATTTTACAAAATTGTTCGGTTTCCGTCGTTTGTCGCGAAAAATAAGAGATATTAACTTTTTTTGAGTCTATAAATTCCTCTTTAACAGCGACTCGAATACCATTTACAATATGATCGCTATGTGTTTCAACAAATAACTGCATCCCCGAAGCAGCAGCTAACGCAATCAAACGTCCCATTTCGGCTTGTCCTCTCGGATGTATGTGTGCCTCCGGATTCTCGATTATCACGATCTTGTCTCTTTTGAAACTCAGTAATGTCACGATAATAGGTAGAACATACGAAATCCCGAATCCGACATTTTTAGGCCTAAATTTATTGCTTAACGATTCCTTATTCTGAAATTGGTAGTTCAGAATAACTTTATCTGTTCCTGATATTTCTTGTATGTCAAACTTAACATCAGGACTTATCTCTCCCAACCAAGCCGCAGTTTGATGGAGTAAAGTATCTGACTTTGCCTCATGGCATAAAGCCTTAGGGACTTTTGTGGTTGTTCCAAAAGTGTTTAGATAATGAATTGCATATTCTCCTTTTACCCCTAATTGGTGTTTTTCTACAACATCTGCATAGGACATAGGATAATCGGTCTGCGGTCCGGTTCGTTCAGCTTCCAAATATTGGAAATCGTTATTGAACAAAGAATATTGTTCCAAAGTTTCTATTGGCCACTCTGTGTTGTTTTCTAACACATTATTGTCTGCTTTATAGGCCAACAAACATGTGAATGAATCCGAATATCTATCATTTTCCATATCAAAATCAAAACTAATAGTTTCTTTATTCGCATTTTGATATAGGGCATCGCGGCCTCTACCGATTTCCGTCAAAGGTCCGTTAAGTGCAATCTTAGCCAATCCATTTTTTTTGTTTTGTCTAAACAATAGCAAACTTTGGATAAATGAAGATTTACCCATGCCATTCAATCCCATTAAAAGATTTAGTGAGGTTGGTGTCATTGAAATATCTTTCAAGGATTTGAAATTTTGAATATGGATTGACTTGATCATGCTAGTTGCTGGTTTAATAATTCTTCAATCTTCGAAAATCTGTATTTGATCCTGGTTTTGTCGCTGGTTGAGGACGTTATTGCACTACTGAAAAATTCATCCTGATTCATCAGATTAACAAAACCATCAAGTATTTCCTGTTTCCGATTTAATGCTAATTCCTTTTCTTTATTTGTTAATTTTGCTAATTCCACGCTCCAAACTTCAAATAGGGCTTTGTTGATGGGTTTACGCCTGGCTGTTATATCATAAACCTTACGGAAGGCCCATCGCGAAAAAATAGCTGAAGCTAATTTCATAGCTTCGATAAAATTGGTTTTAATAGACGCTAATTCCTCTTCTGTTTTGTATTTCAACTGCCCCATTGATTTGGACATAAATGTATCCAAATCAGGCTTATAATCAGCAGGAGAATTTATATAGAATGCAATAAAGCGCGTTACAAATTCTCTATCAAGCATTCTGTCTGTTGCAATAACCCAACCGGTGGCTTGCTTAAACTCGTGCAAATTAGCTAATTCAGCGACAAATTTTGCAGGAACACCTTGATTGAGAGCATGGCGAATCTCCTGAGCGGCAAGCACAAGACCTCCGGTGTTGATTCGCTTGAAAATATTGAACTTAACATCTTCCGGAGTTCCCGGATTAATTATATAGGCCATTATTTCTGCCTCTTCAATCTGCCGTTGATATGCTCTTGGTAAGTCTTCGAATTTAAATCCTTCTAATTTCTTTAAGAACTCTAATCCGGATAATGCCATTGTTTTATCAACCACAAAGTTTTTTATCGCGCTCAATCTTTGCAAGCCATCTACGACTAACCATTTATTGTCGTCTGATCCATCAAAATAAAAAGCAGGTAAAGGCAACTTTATCAGAATGGATTCGATCAATTGACTTTGTTTTTCTGTTGGCCATAAATTTCCTTGTCGCTGGAAATCTGGAGCCAGATCAATCTCCTCTTCTCTTAAACGCTTGATAATATTATCAAGCGACATTGGTTTAGTTTTTATATCAATATCTTGAGGATTGAATGGATCCTCCATGAGAATGTTTTCATTTTCAATATTAGTTTCGTCTTCAACAGAATATTCCTGTTGAAGAGTTTCCAATTCTTGTATATTTTTAATATCCTCTGCGTCTCGCTGTTCCGTTAATGGTTGCAGCATATTTTTATCAAGTTCCATATGGATATACTTTACTAAAATACAAAGTTAGATAAAACTTGGGAATAATGGCTGTTTTAAGGGGAATATAATATTAGACGGTCATCGGGGACCAAAATAGAAGCTAAAAGAATGTTTCATGGGGTATGTGTATGTAATATCGTGATATTATTGTTAAAAGAAAAGTAAATTTACAATAGTATCATGAGATGCTATCAGAAAACAGTATGTTTCAATGTTTTGTGGGCGCTTCAGACCTCATGAAAATACCGTTGTAGTAACCTACAACGGTGTTTTATTTTTAGCTTGTCATACATCTTCTGACATTCGCATTATCCGAGTCTTAATTGAAGCCGTCGCGGAGATGCATTCATGTATAAATAACTATCGCAATCTGATTCATTCAATTCTAATATTTGGACTAGTTCTGATTTTGTATAATTTAATTCTATATGCATTTTAACCATTTGGCGCAATAAAGTTGGTTTATCGGCGGAATTCATCCGGGCGTTGGGAAATCATGCACACGCATTGGTCTTTCGTGCTGCCTGAGGAGTGAGCGGGATGCTATGTGAAAATCGGCGTTCGGAATTACCCGGACGCCGATTTTGTCAGCCGTTCTTGCGCATCGACAGTGCAATGCGGTTGCGGACCGTGTCGATGCCCGTCACGCGGACCTCGACGTGCTGTCCCAAATGGACGACGTCGGCCGGCGATGCGACGTAGCGGTCGGCCAGCTGCGAGATATGCACCAGCCCGTCCTGCTTGATGCCGATAGCGACGAACGCGCCGAAGGCCGTGATGTTGGTGACGATGCCGGGCAGCGTCATGCCTTCGCGCAGGTCGGCGACCGAGTGCACGTCGGGGTCGAACGAGAATGCCTGCAGCTGTTCGCGCGGGTCGAGACCCCGCTTGTCGAGCGCTTCGAGAATGTCCGTCACGGTCGGCAGCCCCACCTCGGCGTCCACGTATCTTTCGGGTTTTATGCCTTTGCGCAGCTCCTTGTCCGCCAGCAGTTGCTCGACCGTCACGCCCGCGTCGGCGGCCATCCGCTCCACGATATGATACGACTCCGGGTGCACGGCGCTGTTGTCGAGCGGATTCCTGCCGCCTACCACGCGCAGGAATCCCGCCGCCTGCTCGTAGGCTTTGGCGCCCAGACGCGGCACTTTCAGCAGACTTTTCCGGTCTTTGAAATCGCCGTTCGCGGCGCGATATGCGACGATGTTTTCGGCCAGCGCAGGCCCCAGACCGGATATGTAGGTCAGAATATGCTTCGATGCGGTGTTGATGTTCACGCCGACCTTGTTCACGCAGCTCTCGACCACCGTGACCAGTCTGGCCCTGAGCTTGGACTGATCGACGCTGTGCTGGTATTGTCCCACGCCGATCGACTTCGGGTCGATCTTCACCAGCTCCGACAGCGGGTCCATCAGCCTGCGGCCGATGCTGACCGCGCCGCGAACGGTTACGTCGTGATCGGGAAACTCTTCGCGGGCCGCGGCCGATGCCGAGTAGACCGACGCGCCGTCCTCGCTCACCATGAACACCCCGACGCCCTCCAGCCCCAGTCCGCGGACCAGCTGTTCGGTCTCGCGCCCTGCCGTGCCGTCGCCTATGGCGAAGGCTTCGGCCTTGTACCGGGCTGCCAGCGACCGCAGCGTTTCGGCGGCTTCGGCGTAACGGTTCTGCGGCGGATGGGGATAGACGGTGGTGTTGTGCAGCAGGTTGCCCTGCGAATCGAGCGCCACGACTTTGCAGCCCGTGCGGAATCCGGGGTCGACGGCGATGATGCGCTTCTGTCCGAGCGGCGCCGAGAGCAGCAGCTGCCGCAGGTTTTCGGCGAATACCCGGATCGCTTCGTCGTCGGCCTTCTCCTTGGCCGCCGCCAGCAGTTCGGTCTCGATCGAGGGCCGGATCAGCCGCTTGAACGAGTCCGCGACGGCAGCTTCCATCCATTCGCGCGTCGCCGAGCCGTGGCGCACGAACTGGCGGCAAAGCCCTTCCGTAATGCGGTCGGCGTCCATCTCCACCGAGATCTTCAGGACCCCTTCGTCCATGCCGCGCCGCATGGCCAGAAAACGGTGCGACGAAACGGTACGCAGCGGCGACGCCGCATCGAAGTAGTCCGAATATTTGACGCCCTCCTGCTCCTTGCCTTTCACGAGCCGGGAGTGAACTGCGCCTTCGCGGGCCGCCGTGCGGCGCACGCTGTTGCGGGCGCGCTCGTCCTCCGACACCCGCTCGGCGATGATGTCGCACGCTCCGGCTATAGCCTCCTCCGGGGTCGGCACGTCGGCCGTGACGAAACGCTGCGCCTGCCGTGCGATGTCGTGCGAATGCTGCGCCATGATGCTGTTTGCCAGCGGCTCCAGCCCGCGTTCGCGCGCTACGGTCGCCCGTGTCCGCCGCTTGGGCTTGTAAGGCAGGTAAATATCCTCCAGCTCTACGGCTTCCCAGCACGCTTCGATGCGTTTGCGAAGTTCGTCGGTCAGTTTGCCCTGCTCCCCGATCGTCGAGAGGACGGTTTGTTTGCGTGCTTCGAGTTCGGTGAGTTTGTCCAGCTGCTCCTTGACGGCCCCGACCTGCAGTTCGTCGAGCGAACCGGTCACCTCCTTGCGGTAGCGGCTGATAAAGGGGATCGTTGCGCCGTCGCGCAGCAGGCGTACCGTGCCCTGCACCTGCCGGAGGGCGATTCCGAGTCTTTGTGCTATGATTTGTTCGGTCATTGTCGGTGTGTGTCGATCGGCAAAGATAGGAAATTGTCGTGATTTCGGAAGCCGGAACCGCCGCCGGATTCGCTTTTTTGCCCGCTCCTATCCCGGAATGCGGATCAGTACCCGAACTTCGCGGCCGCCAGCCGCATATGTCCGATGATATCGACTCCGAACGGGCAGTTGCTCTGGCAGCGGCCGCAGGCGATGCACTCCGAAGCGTGGTGCGTCAGCAGGCTGTAATGTTCGCGCACGGTTTCGGGCACTTCGTCCTGCGCCAGCGTCAGGTTGTAGTATTTGTTCACGCTTGCGATGTCGATCCCCGTCGTGCAGGGGGCGCAGTGGCCGCAGTACATGCAGTGTCCTTCCCACGAGAACCGGCCGAGTCCGGTCAGCGCCTGCGTGTAGTCGCGTTCGGCGGCTGTCGCCGTACACCATGCGAGCGCCGCCTCGATTTCGGCCCGGCTGCGGCATCCGGCCATCACGGCCGCCACGCCGGGGCGCGTCAGGGCGTATTCGATGCACTGCACCGGTGTCATCGGCTTCCCGAACGGCGAGTTGGTCCCGCTCAGCAGGTCCCCGCCGCCGTACGCCTTCATCACGTCGATCGCCACGCCTTCGCGTTCGCAGAATTCGTAGAGCCGCTGGCGTTCGGGGTCGATGTTGTGCAGCTCCTGCGCATAGCTTTCGTCGGCCCAGAGCGTGTCCACGTCGTCGCTCGGCGGCAGCAGGTCGTAACAGGGGTTGAGCGAGAACATCAGCACGTCGATCAGCCCGGTTTGGGCCGCCTGCCGCGCCACGGCGGGGTTGTGGCTGCTGATGCCGATATGGCGCAGGCGCCCCTCCGACCGGAGCCGCAGTGCCAGTTGCAGGATCGGCCCGTCCAATACCTTCCGCAGGTCGGCCTCGGCATCGACGTAGTGGATCATGCCTATATCGACGTAATCCGTCCCCAGCCGCGCGAGCAGGTCGTTGAATGCGGCCTGCGCCTTCTCCGGATCGCGCGTGCGGAGATACTGCCCCTCTTCCCACACCGAGCAGAGGTGCCCCTGTATGACGAACCCTTCGCGCCGCCCGGCCAGTGCCGCGCCGATGCTACTGCGCAGTTCGGGGTTCGAAGCGTAGAGGTCGAGGAAGTTGATCCCGTTTCCGATTGCGAAGTCGAAGTCTGCCCGCACCTCTTCCTCCGGCCGGTTCATAAATCCCTCGCACCCCAGCGCCACGGCGCTGACGCGCAGTCCCGTGCGGCCCAGTGTCCTGTACTCCATGCTATTTCAGTTCCACGAGTCGGTACTGCTGCGAACCCAGCCCTATGGCTTCGGCGTGTTCGAGCGTGTGAATGCCGTGGCGCGACTCCATGCGCTCGATCAGGTGCGATTTCCCCGGATCGGGCGATGCGTACACCATGTCGACGCACGCCTTGTCCAGCGCCACGGGGTCGAGCGAGGCGAGGATGCCGATGTCGCCCATCTTCGGCTCTTCGGGATGCGCGTCGCAGTCGCAGTCCACCGAGAGGTTGTTCATCACGCTGATGTAGAGAATCTTGTCGCCGCAGTGGTCGGCGACCGACTTGGCCGACTCGGCCATCGACTCCAGAAAATCGTCCTGCGCCGGGAGGTTGCTCCACATTTCGGCGGCGTTTTTGGTCTTGCCCGCCGAGTGTATCCACGCTTTCCCGGCCGACGACGCGATGCCGATCGAGATGTTCTTGACCGCACCGCCGAAGCCGCCCATCGCATGCCCCTTGAAGTGCGACAGCACCACCGTGAAGTCGTAGCGGGGGTAGTGCGAGCCGACGAAGTTCTCTTTCAGGTGTTTTCCGCCTTTCACCGGCAAGCTCACCTCTCCGTCGGCATCCATGATGTCCACCGGGGCGATGGCTGTGAAACCGTGGTCGGCGGCGGCCTTCAGGTGATCCTGCGTGCGTGCGCGTCCGCCGCCGTAGGCGGTGTTGCACTCGACGATCGTGCCGCCGACTTTGGTCACGATATCCTTTATCAGCTCCGGCTTGAGGAAATTGTGTCCGCCCGGTTCGCCCGTCGAGAGCTTGACGGCGACCTTTCCCGTCGCAGGACGTTCCAGTGCTTCGTAGATGCGCACCATGTTCTGCGGCGTAATCTCGCGGATGAAGTATACTTCGGGGGCTTCGGCCTTTTCGCCGCCCTGAGCCGATCCGCATGCCGTGAAAGGCAGGACCGACAGCAGTGTGATCACATACATTCTATTGATCATGTCGTTTGAATTTATTTGCGTAACAGATAGTTGATAATCAGGTAACCGCCCGCCGCCTGCGCGAGCATGCCGGGAATCCCGATGCGGAAATCCTGCACGGCGGCCGCCGCCGAACCCGTAAAGGCCCATTCGCCCAGCGCCCCCGCCGTCTGGTAGAAGAGCACCACGCCCGCCAGCAGCGGCAGCGTAGCGCGCCCGAACCGCCGTGCGGCGAATCCGGCGGCTGCGGCCAGCAGTACGGACTTGAGCAGAATTGCCGGCAATGCCGCGGCGGCGGGCATTCCGAACAGCGCGGAGTTGACCAGCGGCGACAGCACGGCGGTCAGCAGGCCCACGCGCCAGCCGTATTTGTAGGCTCCGACGAGCGTGAAGAAGTAGATCGGCAGCCACCGCAGGCCGCCCTGCGGCACCAAATGACAGATTTGGGGCAGGACGATGTTGCCTGCGACGAAGAGCGCCGCTGCGAGGTAGGTTTTCGCATCGCGGTAATCGAGCGAATAGAGTTTTACAGCCGTTGTTTCCATTTTGTCTTTTGTTTGTTCATATTCAAAAACAGTGCTTTTCGTGCGGTTTTTAAAAATCGAGGTTCACACTCCCGAAGAGCGTCGTCCGGGGCATCGGGTTCCGGCGTCGATCCCGTCGCTGCGCCAGCGGAAAATCCCCGTGCCGGGCAGTAGCGAACCCTATCTATTCGTTTCGCTCCTGCATTTTGCGGATGAATCCTTCGATCAGCGGCAGACACTCCTCGGCCGTCTGCGCCTCGGCGCAGAGCCGCTCCACGGGACATATCCCGTCGCCCGCACGGTTGATGATATGGGGCACGGCGACCGTGTAGGCGACCGCTTTTCCCGCGGCGGCGAGCAGGTCGAGGGCCGCACGGCTCACCACGTCGGCGAAAAGCTCCTCTACGCCGCCCAGAATCATCAGCGCCGCCGCGCCTTTGCCGACCACCTTGTCGGCCACGAAAGCCCCGTCGAGCAGCTGCGGCTCCTCGCGCAGCAGCCTGTAGAGGTCCTTCACGCCCCGTTCGCGGAAAATCCGCACCTCGTCCCCGTTGCGGACGACGCACGAACACTTCTCGGCGAACAGCAGTCCGATCGTCTGCTCCTTCTGTTCCTTCGTCATAGCGTATGCCGTTTTTTCGGGTCCGCACCGCTTTTTGCGGTCCGCCCGTAATTCCACATTGCAAAGATATCCGATTTCGCGTTATTGCCGGCTACCCCGATTACGGTTTGTCATACCATTTTTACGGAATCGTACGCCGGCGGTCGCAGAAGGGGTATTTTCTCCGCCCGTTTCTGCCGCCCGTTCCCTCTCCTGCCGTTCGTTTCTGCCGTCCCTTTCCGGTTCGGCTTGTGCGTTTGTTGCTGTTCTTGCCGTCTGTTCCTGCTTCTGCTGTTCGGTCCCGTTTCCATGTCTGTTTTTGTCCCCACCATCCGCTTTCGCTTCTGCCGTCCGGTTTCGCTTTCGCCATCCGGTCCCGTCCCCGCCGTCTTTTCCCGCTTGTGCCGTCCGCTTCTCCAGCCCTTTGCCGGGCGACGAAAAAGCCTGCGGCCATAACAGGGCCGCAGGCTTTCCGGAGCAGGCGCTTCTCCCCTTCGGGGAGCGCTATTCGGCTTCGAGCACGAATACGGCGCTGTCGTAAATTTTGTTCAGATTGGGATTGATGCCCGCATGGTTGAGGTATTCGCCGGTGAAGGTGCCGCCGTCGAACCAGAACCGTTTCTTGTCGACGTTCTGCTCCCTGATCTTGTAGCGGGTCTGCGCGTCGAGTCCGTAAAGCCGGAACTTCGGAACCAGCGTGCGGCTCTGGTAGAGGGTGCAGTAGGTGAACAGCACGGCCTTTTTCTTGTCTTTCGACACGTACATCACCCCGTAGTAGCCCGTATCGTCGTAAGGCGTGCCGATGCGGTAGAGGTCGCCCTCCATGACGATGTCGCGGTATCCCTTGTAGCTCTCGATGGCTTTGCGCGCGAAGGCCTTCTCCTCGGCGTTCATCTGCTTGGGCTGCAACTCCATGCCCAGACGGCCCGCGCAGGCCATGTCGAAGCGGAATTTGATCGGCGTGATGTTGCTGGTCTGGTGGTTGGGCGTGGCCGAGACGTGCGAACCCATGACCGTCGCCGGATAGAACAGGCTGGTGCCGTACTGGATGCGGGCGCGCGAAAGCGCTTCGGTGTTGTCGCTGGTCCACACCTCGTTGAAATACTTCATGGCGCCGTACTCCACGCGGCCGCCGCCCGAAGCGCAGGCTTGGATCAGCACGTCGGGATATTTGGCGCGGATGCGCTCCATAACTTTGTAGAATCCCTGCACATAGTCGATCCAGAAGTGCGACTGCCTGTCTTTGGGCAGGAATTCCGATCCGGCGTTCTCCGCATGGCGGTTGGCGTCCCATTTGATGTAGTCGATGTTGGGCGAGAGCTTCATCGTGTTGTCGAATACCGAGAATACGAAGTCCTGCACCTTGGGGTTGGTCAGGTCCAGCAGCCACTGGTTGCGCATCCGGGGCATTTCGCGGTCGCCCGACCTGACGATCCAGTCAGGATGTTTCTCGGCCAGTTCGCTCTTGGGGTTGACCATCTCCGGCTCGATCCAGATGCCGAATTTCAGCCCTTTGCGGTGTGCGTGCGAAGCGATGTAGTCGATGCCTTCGGGGAGCTTCCTGACATTGACCTGCCAGTCGCCGAGTCCGGCGTTCGCATCGTTGCGCGGATATTTGTTGCCGAACCATCCGTCGTCCAGCACGAACATTTCCAGTCCCATGTCCGCCGCGTCGTCGATCATGTCCGTCAGGGTCTTGGCGTCGAACGTGAAGTAGGCGCCCTCCCAGCTGTTGAGCAGCGTCGGGGCGTACGTATGGCCGTGCCATACGCCGTAGTTGCGCGCCCAGTCGTGCAGGTTGCGGCTCGCGCCGCCTGCGCCCTCGAAGCTGTAGGTGTAGACCATTTCGGGCGTGGTGAACGATTCGCCCTTGGCGAGCGTGTAATCCGAAGCGTAGGGGTTGACTCCCGCGAGGATGTTGAGCACGTTGAATTCATCGACCTCGAAGTTGAGCCGGAAGTTGCCGCTCCATGCCAGTGCGCCGGCGATCACCTCGCCGTAGTTCTCGTCGAAGGCTTCGCTGTCGAGCGTGATCATGAAGGCCGGGTTCTCGGTGTGCGTCGTGCGCACCAGCTTGCGCGACTCGATGCTCTTCGAGCCGTGGGTGAGCAGCGTGTGGTCGGTCTGGCTCTCGCGCGCCCATGAGCCGTAGAGGTGGGTCAGCAGGTAGCTGCGCGCCTTTACGGGCAGCGACGACGAATAGAAGGCGTGCAGCACGGCGTCGCCCTTTTCGCGGTTGCGGATCACGGTGTGGGTCGTGATGACGTTCTCTTTGGCATAGGCCGTATAGACCAGTTCGACGTCCAGCGCCTGATCGGTGTCCGTGAGTTTGACGACCGTTTCGCTGACGTTCTTGTCGGCCAGCGTGCGCGTGGCGTGCGACACGTAACGCAGTTCGGTGTTCATGTCCCCGTCGGCGTGGGTTACGCGCAGCGCGGGTTCGCGGAAGTTGCGGCCGCCCATCGTCGAGTAGGCGAGGTTGTCGGTGCCGTGGTCCGTGCGGCGGTAGCTTTTGATGCCTGCGGCGGGCGATGCGTCGTCGATGCGTCCTCCGAAGTGGTGGAACAGCACTTCGCCGTTCGGAGCGACGCTCATGACCATCGAAAGGTCGTTGGTCCGGATGTTGATGACCTGCGGTTCGGCGGCCTTGGCGCCGGTGCAGACCATGCCCGCGAACAGGGCCGTGAAGAGCGGTTTCAGCAGTTTTTTCATAGGTTTGAGTCGGTTACGTTTAGGATAATGCGTGCACACGCGTACAGCGCATTTTCGTTGTGTGGGGATAAAGTTACGAAAAAATTGCGTTGCGGTCAAAAAACCGCCGCATAATCTTTCGTTGTGAAACCTCCGGCCCGACCGGAACTCTTCCGCTGTTTCGTATCGAATTCCAATGGTCCGCCGTGCACGGCCTGCGCGGTTCCGGTTCCGCCGGGCAATGAAAAATCCCTGCACGGAGACGTGCAGGGATCGTTTCAGGACGGGACCTGTCCTACTTGGTCAGGTATTTTCCCTGTTTTTTGAGGGCGTTGTAAACCGAACCTGCCCAGTAGTTGCGCAGGCCGAAGCCGCCGGGCTTGCCGACCATGTCCATCTGGGTGATTATCTCGTGCGTCGCGGGATCGAACAGCACTGCGGTGTAGTAGCCCAGACCGTTGCCCTTGTCGAGCGTCGTGGCGACCAGCACCAGCCCCTTGTTGCCCGAACCGTTGTCGTAGCGGGCGACGATCTGCGGCAGCTGCGTCTGCCAGTCGGTTGCTGCGCTGCGGGGCGTGAACTGCTCCGCGGCCAGTGCGCCGAGCGATTCGTTGGCCTGCTCTACGCCGGTCGAGAGGATGTCGATGCCGGTGAACCCGGCCACGTCGTATTTCTTCGGTTCGCTCAGGAAGAGCCTGTTGATGGCCTCGAACGCCTTGATGAAGGCGCCCGGCTCCTCGTCGGCGCCCTTGACGTCCACGCAGCTGTAATCCACGCCGTAGAAATCGGCTGCGATCTTCTCTTTTCCCTTCTGGGCGTAGCCGCTGACTGCGACGAGGCACAATGCCATGGCCAGTAACTTTTTCATTGTCGGATTTTTTATTTGGTTTGTTCGCGTAAATCTACGAATTTAATTTGTTTCCGGCTCATCTGGGGCATCTGTTTTTTCGCAATGTACTCCACGGGTTCGAAAACCACCTCCGGGGCGACGCGCACTTTCGAGCGGAACGTGTCCTTTATCTCCTTTTCGAAAGCTTCGTCGCGGCGCGCGCTGCCGATGCGCAGCACGATCTGGTCGGTGCCCAGACTGCCCGTGAAGACCTCGATGATGTAGTTGCTCACGCCCGGAATGTTCTCCAGTATGTCGTACAGCGCGGGCGGATAGAGCGTCGTGCCCTTGAACTTGATCATCTGCCCCTTTCGGCCGATGACCGACGAAAGCCGCATCGTGCCGCGTCCGCAGGCGCACCGCTCCGTGTATCCGATGCAGATGTCGCCCGTGCGGAAGCGCAGCAGCGGCATGCCCCGCACGCCGAGCGTCGTAATGACGACCTCTCCCTCCTCGCCTTCGGCGACGGGGTTGTTCTGCTCGTCGAGCAGCTCCACCAGAATCAGGTCGGCCGGCACGTGGCCGCCGCAGTGGTGCCCGCACTCGGTGATCGAGGTCTGCATCTCGGTCGAAGCGTAGGTCGAGAACAGCTCCAGTTCGGGCCACAGCTCGGTAATCTTGGCCCCCAGCGTGTTGTTGCCGAAGGCGGTGTCGCGCAGCGCTTCGCCGATGCAGATCGCACGGCGCAGCGACGAGCGGCGGTAGTCGATGCCGTGCTCCTCGGCATAGGCGACCAGTTTTGTCAGGAACGACGGCACGACGATGCAGCCCGTGGGGCCGATGCGCCGTATGGTGTCCCACTGCAGTTCGGGAATGCCGTTCCCGACGCGGATCACGCCGCACCGGAGTTTCCGCGCGCCCAGAAAATAGGCCAGCCCCGCCATGAAGCGGCGGTCGATGGTGGTCATCAACTGCAGCACGTCCTCCGGCGTGCATCCCGCCGTGGTGAAGGATTCGGCTTCGTTGTAGGCCAGCCGGTCGAGGTCCTCCTCCGTGAGGGCGAACGTCACCGGGTCGCCGAGAGTTCCCGAAGTGGTCACGTAGTCGATGATGCGGCTGCGGGGTACGCAGATGAAAACCTGCGGGTGGAGCTGCAGGTCGGTCTTGGTGGTCACGGGCAGCCGCCGCAGGTCCTCCTGCGTGCGGATGTCGCCCGGACGCGCGCCGCAGTGGTCGAACATGCGCCGGTAGTAGGGTGAATTTTCGTACAGATAGGCGATCTCTTCGCGCAGGCGTTCCTGCTGGAACGCGGCGATCGCATCCGCCGATGCGAATTGTATTTCCGGATTTCTTATCATGGCTTGCATTCCGATTTTAGTCTTTCAACCGCTTCCTGCTCGTCGGCGCGCGGGATTCCGCTCTGCAGCGCCGTGTCGAAGCATTGCGCCGCCCGGACGTCGTCGCCCTGCGAGCGGTAGTATTCTCCCAGCAGTTTCCATGTGTGGAAATTCTGCGGATTGGTCCGTTCGAAACGGTCGAGCGTCGCGGCGTCGGCGGCGGTCTCTTCCCGCATGGCTTTGCGGATTTCTCCGCCCAGCCGCCTGTATGCCACCACGCGCGGATAGTCGTGCGCGAGGTAGGCCGTGTCGGCGGCTATCTCCTGCGCCGCGTCGCAAAGCTCTCCGGCCGGATCGGGATCGCGCATGACGGCTCCCAGATCGTAGCAGATATAGGCGCCGCCCTGCCACGGCGAGGTCGAAACCCACATTTTCAACGCCGAGGGCCGGAATACCACCGAGTGGTGGGCGATCGACTGGTTGACCGAGCAGTCGTTTCCGACGCCGATGTCCGTGCCGCCTTCGCCCCGCTGGTCGCGCAGCATGGCCACGGCCGCCTGAGGTGTGAGCGGCGCGTTTGCCGCCGTCAGCTCCTCCAGCCGTGCGAAGCGGCAGGGGCTGTCCGTTCGGGCGAGGTTTTCGAGGTTGTGTTCGTCGCCGGCCAGTTCGGCCGACTGGTAATGGTTCGTGCAGACGAGGTATTCGCCGCCGCTTTCGTACAGGGCGGTTTTGCGGGGCGTTTTCTCGATGATCGCGGCCCTTCCGTCGCGCGCCGAGGCGACGAGCAGCGATTCGCTGACGAAGGTGTCGCGGCGGCGGGCGATTTCGAGGGCTTCGCCGATCGTGGCCGCGTGCTGCAGGATTTCGCGCGCGAGGATCGAAATCGGTGTCGCCGCCGAGAGCGGGACGGGACCTTTGGCGGCGTTGATCGTCACGGTCAGCCCCTTGTCGTTCATGCCCGACAGTACGCCGATCATCCCGGCCCAGCCGATGCTGACGAAGGGGTGCCCGGCCTGCGGACGGCAGAAGGTGACGATTTTGTGGCGGGCGAAGTCGTCGCCCATGTAGAAGTCGAAATTGCGGCCTACCACCAGCTCCCCGTCGGCGCTCATGCCGCCCCATGCCGCGAACGAACTGCACCCGACGAGCATGTACTGGCTCATGGCGTGCCCGATGTCGTGCGCCGCATGGTAGTTGAGCTGACGCTCGTAAGGGGTGCCTATGGCGTCGAAGTCGTGCGAGCAGTAGAGCGACCGGGCGTATATCTCGCGCCGGTACTCTTCGGGGACGTGCCGTCCCAGATTGCGGTTGAAGATCACGATCAGGCCCCGCAGGAACTTCAGGTAACCGTCCGAAGGGATGAATTGGCGGATCTGGTCCACGAAAACCTGCTCCTGATAGCGCATCAGCCCGGCCGTGAGCGCTCCCGCCGCCGCTCCCGACTCTTCGGGCGACCCGGCCGTGTAAAGCTCCCAGAGACCGTATCTGTTATGGCGCAGGAAACTCCCGCGGCACGAGGTGTAGCCGCCGTGGTCCGCGACGCGGTAATCCGCCGTGTCGATGGTCATCACGGGCTGCTCCATGTCGGCCGTGAGGTAGAGTCCCCAGAGGAACGCCGCCGCCAGCAGCGGAAGCGCAAGGAGCGTGATGAGCGTGTATTTGAGAAATCGTTTCATGCGTCGCCTATTTTTTTAGCCAGATATTCCGTGCCCAGCAGCTCGGCGCAGGTCGCCGCCGCCGAGAGCGTCACCCCGATCGCGCCGTGAACCGTCAGATTCTGCCCCGTGAGCAGCAGGTTCTCGAATTTCGTCCGTACGGGGATGCAGGTCGCCATGACGTTGCGGCAGTCTTTCTGCAGGCCGTAGGCAGCCCCGTGGGGGATTCCGGTGTAATGGCGGTAGGTGAGGGGTGTGGCCGCGTACGTCTGTTCGACCGCCGCCCGCAGGCCGGGCAGCCGCTCGCAGACGAAGTCCGTCAGATGCTGTGCGACGGCCGTTTTCAGGACCGTATACGCTTCGGGACGGCAGCCCGGCGCCGATCCGCTCCATGCCGACCAGATGTCGGTGGCGATCGGGGCCATCAGCGTCACCACCTCGCTCCACGCCGGATCGGCGCACGGCGGCTGCGCGCTGAACAATACCATTTTCGGACGCATGGCCTCCGTGTCGAAGAGTGTGTCCCAGACGTCTCCGCCCTCGGCGTAATAATAGAGGTTGCGGTTGATATAGGGAAAACTTTGCGGCCGGAGCAGCAGATACACCGAGAAAAGGCCGTACGTGCCCGGCATGCCGGCCATCCGGTCGCGGAACGCGCGGCGGAGCACCGGCGTCGGCCCGATCAGGCCGAACGTCGCCGCGGGATGGATGGCCGAAATGACGCTCTTCGCCCGCAGTATCCTGCCGTCGGCGAGTTCCACGCCCGTGATGCGTCTGCCTTCGGTGTGGAGCGCGCTTGCCCGGCATCCGGTGAGGATCGTGCCGCCGTGCTCGCGGATTTTGGCCGCCAGCGCGTCGGCGATATGCTGCGTCCCGCCGGCGAAGCGGCAGGCGCCTTCGATGTTCGAATGGTTTATCATGGCGTGGTGGTAGAGCGGCGAACGCTCCCGCACGCCGCCGTAGAGGGGGTTGGTCCCGGCCAGAACGCTGCGCAGCAGCGGGTCGGCGACGCATTCGCCGATGAACTCCGCCGCCGATGCGCCGAGGTATTTCACCCCGCCGGACGACAGCCGTCCCGAACGGTGCACTTCGACGCCTATGCTGTCTCCTATCTCCCTGATTTTGTCGCAGTAGCGGGCGATTCCCGCCGCTTCGCGCGGGAAGAGGGAGGTCAGGTGCCGCCGGAATTCGTCGTAGCCGTGCATGTAGGCGAACTCTCCGGCTCCGCCCGGCGATACGATGTCGAACGCTTCGTCGAGCGGCCGTATTTCGAGCGAATCCCCGATGCCGAAATAGTCGAAATAGCGGCGCATGATGCCGCCCTGCTGCATGCTGCCCGCGTAGTGCATCCCCGTGTCGATGGAATGGCCGCGGCGGCGGAACGACTGCAGGCAGCCGCCGGGGACCGCCGCCTGTTCGACTACGCAGACGCCCAGCCCTTCGCGGCTCAGCATGACGCCGCATTCCAGTCCGCCCAGCCCGCTGCCGATGACGATTATGTCGAACTCCTCCTGCATCTTATTCCGGTCGGGTCAGTATGTAAACCGTATTCGACGTGTGCGCGTCCGTGTGCGCCGCGTGGATCTCCAGCCCCAGCCTGCGGGCCGTCTGCTGCAGTTCCGGCGTCGAGGTGAAGTGCAGTTCGCCGTCTGTCTTGTTGAATCCGACGATCTTCGTGGACCACACTTCGGTCATGGCCGTGGTCTTGTGCCGTTCGGCCTTCCCCGCGTCGCCGTCGCGGATGATGATCCGCCCGCCCGCCTTGAGCCGCGCCGCACAGCGTGCGATCAGTCCGCGCTGCTCTTCGGGCTGCATGTAGTGCAGTACGTCGAGCAGCAGGAACGCATCGGCTTCGGGCAGCTCCGCCGTGCGCAGGTCGGCGTGGACGAACTCCGTTTCGGGCCGCCGCAGGAAGCTGTGCCGCGCCGTTTCGATCTTCTCCGCGTCGTAATCCACGCCCACGATGCGGCGGCGGTCCGAGAGCATGGCGAGCATATAGCTCAGCGGTCCGTATCCGCAGCCGAGGTCCACGACGGTCCCTTCGCGCGGCACGATGCGGTCGAAGAGCGTGTAGCACTTCTCCAGCCGTATCTTGACCCGCATGTACCACTCCAGCACGGGGCCTTTGTAGGTGTAGCTCTTGATGAGCATGTCGCGGAAATAGGGGTTGCAGGGCCGGTTGTAGGTCTCGTAGAGTTTGCGGTACTCCCGGCGCATCTGGCGGCATGCGGACTTGGCCTGCGCGGAGTAGTCCGCGGGGTCGCCGCAGGCCGTGCGCGGCAGGATGCGGCTCACGACCAGTCCGTGCTTGATGTAGATGGGCTGGCGTTTGGACGAGATCATGCCGTTGCCGTAGAGGCATATCGGCAGGATGTCCAGTCCTAACTCCGCCGCGAGGTAGAAGGCGCCCTTGTGGAAACGCTTGATCCTGCCGTCGGCCGAGCGCGTGCCTTCGGGAAAGACGATGACGCTGTAACCCTCTGCGACCTTTTGCGCGAGCGCCGGGGCGAGGTGCTCGTACCCGTCCGCGGCGTGGTAGAAACCCAGATAGCGGACGATGCGTCCGAAGACCGGCGAACGCCACACCCAGCCGTTGGTCACCATCACCGCCTTGGGGCAGATACTCAGCAGTACGAGGATGTCGATGAACGACTGGTGGTTGGCGATCACCACCGCCGGTTCGGCGAACGTCTCGCCCGTGTCGTTCAGGCGGATGGTTTTGGTGGTGACCATCGCCCGCAGGAATCCCCGCGTCATGTGGTGGATCGACCACTGCACGATGCGCTGCTTGCGTCGTCGCGCCATCGGCAGCGGCCAGAGCGTGAAGATCAGCGCCTGCAGCAGCTGGCATCCCGTCACGAACAGCCCGAATGCGTAGAGGGTGTTGATGAGGCTGCCCAGCGTGTAGGGTGCGCCGCCTTTTTCGGTCTGCGACGAGATGAGCATCCGGAACAGCACGGGCTGTACGGTGTAGGATACCAGCACCACGGCGACGATGCCGAAGAGCGAGATCAGCGCCAGCGAATGGAGCGCCGGATGCCGCGCGAAGATCAGCGCTCCGAGTCCCACGACGACCGTGAAGGCCGAGAAGAAGATGGCCGTCTTGTGCGTGTCGAGCATCCTGCGCCCGGTTTTGTATTCGCTCAGCAGGCCGTCCATGATGAAGATGCTGAAGTCGTCGCCGATGCCGAATATGAAGGTCGAGAGGATGATCGTCACGATGTTGAACTCGATGCCCAGCATGGCCATCAGTCCGAGGATGATGACCCACCCGACGGCCATCGGCAGCAGCGACATGAGCGTCAGTTCGATCCGGCCGTAGCAGAGGAACAGCGCCGCGGTGACCAGTATCGACGAGATCGAGAGTATCAGGTAGAAGTTGCGGTTCACGCTCCGCGCCATTTTCCCGGCGTAGAACGCCCGGTCGGCGGCTACGATGTCGTCCGTCGCCGAGAACGCCGCGTATACCTCGTGCTTGCAGCTGTCAGCCAGCGTCACGTGGCTCAGGAAGATGGGGGACCTCTCCTGCCCGTCGATCCACTCGCGGAATACCTCGCGCGTCGCCGCGGACGCGTAGTCGAGCGGGCCGTACTCCTTTTCGGCCAGCTTCAGCGCGCCGTCGAACGCGCCGTCGGCGAAACCGTAGCGTTTTTCCGCCTCCCGAATCCCCGCGCGCACCGCTTCCCGCCGCTGCGGAGTCCAGAACCGGCGCCACCGCTCCAGCCGCCGCTGCTGTTCAGCGCTGTCCACCACGAACGATGCGATGCCGGCGTGGGAGTCGATTTTCCCGGCCTGTTTGAGCGAGTCGAGCCGCCGGCCCATGCGCAGGTAGCTCGCGACGGCTTCGCCCGGCGTGTCGGCCGTGGTGATGAAGAGCACCTTCGACCGTTCGCCGTCTTCGTCGGTCAGCCTGCTCAGCCGCTGCTGCGCGGCGGCCAGCCGGGGCGGGTCGTAGTTCAGGTGCATCATGTCGCTGTCAAAGCCGATGCGGTTGAAGAAGAAGAGACATATGAACGTGAGCAGCAGGATCGCCGCCACCAGCGGGCGGTTCCGGTCGGGACGCATTCCCGTGAGCCGCTCCACCCGTTCCAGCACGGCGGACCCCCCCCCGCGTTTCTCCTTACGGATCAGGTGGGGAAGCAGCACCAGACTGAAAAGCGTCGTTCCGACTAATGTCAGCGATGCGAACAGTCCGAAGTCGCGCAGCAGCTGCGAATCGGTGAAGAGCAGTCCCGCGAAGGCGCCGATGGTCGTTATGCTGCCGATGGTCAGCGGATAGGCCAGATCGCGGATGATCTGCCGCGGGTCGTGGCAGTGGTTCGCATGGCAGAGTATGTGGATCGAATAGCTCAGCGCGATGCCCATTACGACGGTCCCCGCACCTACGGCGATCGACGAAATCGTATGACACGTCAGCGACATGATCGCCAGCGCGAACAGCGCGCCGAGCGCCACGGGAATCAGGGCCAGCAGGACCGCGAACTTGTTGCGGAACGAGAGGGTGATGAACGCCACGATGATCAGGATGGCGACGTTGAGCGTCAGCATCATGTCGCGCTTGATCTGGCGGGCGTTGTAGGCCGCCACGGCGGGTCCGCCGTAATAGTCCGCCGTGATTCCTGCGGCGGCGTATTCGGCGTTCAGCCCCTCCAGCGCCGACTCGATCCGCTCGATCAGCCGGTCGCCGACGCCCGTGTCGCCGCTCTGGTAGTGCGGTGATATGAAGACCAGCAGCGTGGTCATGTCCTTCGAGAAGAGGTAGTCGTCGCAGAGCGTGTAGCTGCCTCCGATGTTCAGCTCCTGCAGCTTGCCCAGCGCGCCGAACGACAGCCCCAGCGGATCGTCGTAGATATATTCGTCGATGAATCCCCCGACGGGCGACAGCAGGCGGCGGTAGTTGCCCTCCATCGCCTGCGCGATGCCCCGCGGGGTGACGAGCGTGTCCATGCGGGCGTAATCCGCTTCCGAAAGCAGCAGCGGCAGGTTGCCCTGCAGGAACGACCGCATGCCGTCCGCCAGTTCGCTGCCGAAGGTCGCTTCGACTTCGGCATAACGCCTGAAAAGCGTGTCGGCGTTGAGCCGCGCCGCCAGCGAATCGGCGCAGGCCATCATCTCGTCGGTCTTGTCGGCCGCATTCTCGCCGGCATTTATCATCACGGCGATCTTGTCCTTGATCTTCAGGTTCGAGAACGCCGCGGCCGCCTTCCGCTCCCCGTCGGGGAAAAATCCGGTGATGTTCTCGCTGAACCTCAGCCGCAGTGCGGCTGAGGCCATCGCCACGACCAGCACTCCCAGCAGCGCATAGAGCAGTGCGCGGCGGGATTCGAAGAGGTCGTACAGGGCGATGAAGAACTTATTCATGGCGGGGCGTGCGTTTACAGAGGACGAGCAGGGCGTAGCTGACCGCCGCGGCCGCGACCGCGCATACGGCGGCCATGACGAAACTGCCCACGACGTACTGGAACATGTCGGCGGCGGCTCTTTCGAGCGTGATGTCCGACAGCGACAGCGGCATTCCGCGCCGCAGTACCTGCGCGCCAGTCCAGTAGCTGCCGTAGAGGATGAAGGGGATCATCGGCGGGATGCTGATGTTCGAACTGAGGATCGCCACGGCCTTGTTGAGCCGTGTGAAGTGGGCCGTAACTCCCGCCGCGATCATCTGGTAGCCCCACAGCGGGGCGATGCCGAAGAAGATTCCCAGCCCGATCGAGGCGGCCAGCTGCGGATTCGAATCCCGCGAACGGGTGATGTTGTCCGTCACGAAACGGCGGATATTCTCTTTGGTGAGCGACCGCAGGAACCGCCACGGATAGTAGAACAGCAGGGCGCCCAGCACGAGGAACGTGTTGAGGATGCTGATGCGCGTGAAGTCCTTGCCCGGCCGGAAGTGCGTCACGCGTTCGCTCTTTTCGGGGTAGAAGACGTTGACGGGGATGTTGCGCACGGCGATTCCCCGCCATGCGGCCCGCACCAGCACCTCGACTTCGAATTCGTAGCGGCGCGTCAGGAACCGCATGCCCTTCATCCGCCGTACGGGATAGAGCCGGAATCCCGACTGGGTGTCGTCGAGCCGCATGCCGGTCTCGACGCGGAACCAGAAGTTCGAGAATTTGTTGGCGAAGGTGTTCTTGCCCGGCATGTTGTCCGAGCGGAGGTTCCGGGCGCCTACCAGCAGCGCGTCGGGCGTCTTTTCGATCTCTTCGACGAACTTCGGGATGTCCGACGCGAAGTGCTGTCCGTCCGAGTCGATCGTTATCATGTAGCGGTAGCCGTGTTCGCCCGCATGGCGCAGCGCTCGGCGTATGGCGTATCCCTTGCCGCGGTTCGGGGCGTAAGAGATGGTCTCGACGCCCTCGGCGGCCAGTATCTGCGCCGTCGAATCGGTCGAGCCGTCGTTTACGACCAGCACGTGCGCGCAGTAGCGGCGCACGTCGGCGATCACGCGGGCGACGGTTTTTTCGTTGTTGTAGGTCGGGATCACCGCCAGTATGTCGTTCCGGTCGTTCGTCATGGTTCAGGGGTGGCGGTCGCCTTGAGTTTGAGGACCGTTTTTTCGTTGTTCGTGACGACGCAGGTCACTTTTTTCGCCGCCGTGCCGTCGTCTGCGAGGCGGATGTCTATGTCGAGCAGAGTGTCCGCCTGCGGAACGATCATGCCGAGGAACTTGCATTCGCGGATCGCCGTAAAGCGGTGCTTGCGTCCCGTGCCGCGCTCCAGACACTCCCGGACGATCTGCAGCGTGCAGACGCCCGGCAGCACGGGGTTGCCGGGGAAGTGCCCTGCGTAGACCGGATGCGCCGCATCGAGCCGGACCCGGAACGCGAACCGGTCCTCTGCCGAGAGGTAGTTGTCTATGTCGCTGAAGAGTTTCTGCATCTGAGTCGGGATCGGAGGTCAGGGGTTGAATTTCGCGGGATCGACCGCGAGGTTGAATCGTTTGTCGCGGAACTCGTAGACCGAATGTCCGCCTTCGGTTTCGTTCAGCTCCATCCGGTCGAGCGTCATGTTCTCCAAGTCGAAGCGGAGCGTGATCGAGTCGATGTATTTGCGGGCGCGGCGCGACAGCGGGACCATCCGTACGGTCCCCGCGCCCTCCGTTTCGTCGTAGCCGATCTGCCACCCCTCGCCGAACTGCGAGAGGTCGCCCGTCATGCTGGCGCGGATCATCAGCGCGACCTGCTGCAGCATGGGATTGGCCGAGGTGGCCGTTTCGGTCACCTGCCCGGCGGTCCTGAGGATGATGCGGTCGTCGCGGATGATGACCTTGTCGCCCGCAGGCACGGTGTATTCGAGCGCCATGGCTTTGGCGTTGTCGTAGTAGAAACGGCCTTTTAGCTCGATTTCGCCCTTCATCCGGCGCACCTGCCGGTGCTGCGTGAAGTCGCACTGAATGGTCTTGTTCTCGCGGCTGGCTTGGGCGAGCCGCTTCCGGAACGAGTCGGGCAGCTGTCCTTGGACCGTCAGCGCCGACAGCAGCGCGAGGGGAATTAGCAGGGAGGTTATTTTCATGGTTTTTCGATTTTAAACAGTTCGCATACGGTCGCCGTGCCGTAGCCGCGCCGCTTCAGGTCGTCGAGAACCAGCCGTAGCAGCCGATCCGCGCCGGGACGGTCGTCGTGCAGCAGGATCACCTTGCCGTCGCCCAGCCGGCGGGCTATGCGCTCCGCCACGGCTTCGCGGCTGCGGTGCAGAAGCGTGTCGAACGAGCGGACGCTCCACCCGATGCAGCGGCTCTGCGTCCGCTTCACGGCCCGCGCCACCATCGGGTTGGTGACTCCGAACGGCGGCCGGAAAAGGTGCGTCTCCACGCCGGCGATCCGCCGGAGCGACTCCCTGCACCGCAGGATGTCGGCCGTCATCGCCCGGCTGCTCCGCATCGGGAATCCGGCTGCGTGCTCCCAAGTGTGTATGCCTGTGTCGTGTCCTTCGGCGGCGATGCGGCGCACCAGTTCCGGATGCCGCTCGGCCTTGGCGCCGACGAGGAAGAACGTCGCTCTTACACCCCTCTCCCGGAGCAGGTCCAGCACGCGGGGCGTCATCTCCGGGTCCGGTCCGTCGTCGAACGTCAGCGCGACGACCCGTCCCGCGGCCCGGTTGCGGCACAGCGTACGGACGTACGCCCCCAGCCGTATCTGGTAGGAGCAGTAGAACAGGACGAATCCCGCGGCGATTATGACGGCGGCTACATACATGTCAGTTCCATGGCCGATTCGGTGCGGCCCGAAAAGTCGTTGTAAAGCGTGATCTTATGCCCGGCGTTCTCCGCGACCGCCTGCCGGAATACCTCGGCGATCGCTGTAAAATGCGGCTTGACGCCGGTTTGCGAAGCCCGTATCGCCCGGCCTTCGGACGCTTCTGCGCCGGCTTGCCCGATGCAGGCGTTTTCGTTTCCAGATGCCTTTCCGCAGGAGTTTTCCGTATGGTTCTTTTCCCCGCCGCTCTCTCTTTCGTATCTCTTTTCGCAGGTCGCTCTGGCGTATGCTTTTCCGCCGGGTTCTCTTTCGTGTGCCTTTCCGCCGGTTTCTTCGGCGCGGGGCTTCTCTTCTCCGCCCGTTTCTCCGCTTGTTTCTCCGCCCGCCGGATATCCGCGGTCCGCCGCCGGAGTCTCGGCCGGAATGCGGATTCCCGTGATTTCGGCGACCGAACAGTCGAACCGCTCGGCCGTCAGCACGAAGAATACCGACGATTCGCCCCATCTCCCCTCCTGCGCGACGCGGAGCCGCCGCAGAACCTTCTCGACCGAGGGCGTCGTCTCGTCGAATGCGCCGACCAGCACGGCCCGCGACCAGCCCGCGCCGATGCGCAGTGCGGCGTCCGTAAGCGCGTTTTCGAAACTCGTCCAGCGGTGGGCGTAGGTGGTGTTGTAACAGTGCAGTCCGCGCAGCAGGGCGATCTGCGCGCCGACCGTGTTGAAGGTCGACTGGATGAACGGCGTGGGGTTGAGCATCGTCTCATCGCCTGCGATCAGCCCGTCGAGGAATTTCTCGCTGTCAGCGATGCATCCCAGTCCCGTCGCGGTGATTATCGCGTCGATCGGCGCCCGTGCGCCGAATTCCAGCAGCGATTCGATGCCGGCGGCCACGCCCGACTTCACGACGCGGCTCATCCGCCGCCGCAGATTCATTTCGGGAATCAGGACCTTGATGTCGCTGCGCAGCTCCGCGCCCGATGTTATGCAATTGACGTATGCCTTCATTTTGCGAATATCAGAGTGGAACAGTTTCCGCCGAATCCGAACGAATTGGACAGCACCGAATTTACGGCTGCGGATTCCGTCTCCGCGACGGGCCGCAGCCCCAGCTCCGGAATCGGCTCCGCGAATCCGGGATTGCCGTAGCGCAGTCCGTGCCCGATGGCCAGCGCTGACAGCACGGCTTCGATGCCGCCGGCCGCGGCCAGCGCGTGCCCGGTGAAGCCCTTCGTCGAACTGAACGGCGGCACCTGCTCGCCGAACAGCCGCCGCAGGGCGGTGCCTTCGGTCAGGTCGTTGTTCGGCGTCGCCGTGCCGTGTGCGTTGATGTAGTCCACGCGCTCCAGCCCGCTCCGGGCCAGCGCTTCGGCCATGGCGCGGTACGCCCCCTCGCCCGTCTCGGACGAAGCGGTCTGGTGGTGGGCGTCGTTGGCGTTGGCATACCCCGCAAGGCGGCAGTAGGAGCGCATGCCCGGCGCTTCGCGCGCAAGGACGACATATCCCGCCCCTTCGCCCAGATTCAGTCCTGCGCGTGTGGCGTCGAACGGGCGGCACCGCTTTCGGTCGAGAATCGAGAGCGAGTTGAATCCGTTGAGCGTGAAGCGGCACAGCGCGTCGGTGCCTCCGGCCACCACGTAGTCGGCCATGTCGTTTTCGAGCAGCAGCGCGCCGGTGATGACGGCGTTCGCGGCCGACGAGCAGGCCGTGCTGACGGTCGCCGTGTAACCCGTGATGCCGCAGTACTCCGCGATCCGGCGGGTGCTGTCGGCGCAGTCGTGCCCCGCCACTGAGCGCAGGCGTCCTCTGCCGTTGTCCGACCTGAAGGCGCGGTAGAAATTCTCCGTGAGGTCCATGCCGCCGACCGAGGTCCCCGAAACGAGTGCCACGCGCGCCGCGGCGGGAATCGCCGCATCGGCCACGGCCTGCGCCGCGGCGATCATCCCCAGCAGGGCCGTGCGCGAAGGGGTCTCGCGCGCCGGGATGCCGAGCAGTTCGCCGAGCGCCCGGTTGTCGTGCCGGACCTCGCCGACGGGCACGTCGACGGCCGAACGGAAAAGCGTCAGCTTCCCGATCCCGCTGCGTCCGGCCCGCAGGGCCGCCAGCGTCTCCCCGGCCCCGTTGCCGAGTGCCGAGATGATCCCTATGCCCCGGACGGCTATGTTCATTTGCGGTTTTTACGGATATAGTCGGCCAGCGTGGCGACCGAGTGGAATATCGGTTTGGCTTCGGCCGGGTTGGCCAGCCGGATGCCGTAGTGTTTTTCGAGCAGGAGCGTGATTTCGAGGGCGTCGATCGAATCCAGTCCGAGTCCTTCGCCGAACAGCGGCGCGTCGGTGGCGATCTCTTCGGCGGTGATCTCCTCCAGATTCAGCGCTTCGATAATCTGCTGTTTGAGTTGCAGTTCCAGATTTTCCATCGTATCTATTCGAGTTTTTCGGTTAATGTCAGTTCACAGTCGTACTCTCCGCCGCAGAGTTCGCACCAGCCCCACACGACGGCGTCCATGCGTCCTTGGGCGATCAGTCCTTCGGCGTATTTCCGGATAAAGTTACAGCTTTTGTCGGGGAACGCAAAAAAAGTGCTCTCGCCTTTCAGCCCGTGCTTGATCGCGATCTGCCCCAGCATGATGTTCGGGAGCGTGTAGACGAACACCGCCGGAGAGGCCCCGCCCCCGTCGTCGGCGTCGATGACGGCCTGATGGCGCATGTCGCTGTCGAGCGATGCGCTGCGGTTGGCCAGCACCACGCCGATCCGTTCGGCCGGGCAGTCGGGCCGTCGCCCGGCCAGCAGTTCGCACGATGCGACGTATGCCAGCTTGCAGAGGTCGTCCATCTTCGAAAACTTCATGTTCGGGTCTGCCAGCGCGCGGTATCTCTCGCGGATGAAGACGCCGAACGGCACCTCCGGATGCCGCGTTATGGCCACGTGCGCCGTGTCGCGGGCGGCGCGTATCCGTTCGGTCTCGCTGCAGCCTGCCTGCCCGGCATTTGTTATGACGTTGTTTCCGTTCGCTGCGGCGCACTCTTTCTGTCCGACGTTCGCTGCGGCGCTGCTTTCGTCCGCTCCGGTGAATCCGGGTTGTCCGCCGGCTGTTTCCTGCCTGCGTTTGTTCTGTGCGTCGTCCCGGTCGGTTTCGGCGCCGTTTGTCCCGTCCTGACGGGCGGGATTTTCTCCGTCGCAGTATCGTCCGCCGAAAACGTCACTTCGCTCCGCCGCGGCATTCTCGTCCGTGCTGCCCGTCTCGTCCGTGCTGTATGCGTTCCGGCCCGTCCCGCGCCGGAATACCGCCGCGGCGTTGCAGCCGCCGAATCCCGATGCCGTTTTCAGCGCGGCGTCCGTCCGGGTCGTGCGGTGTTCGGCGCTTATGTTCAGCGGATAGGGCACCCCGCACTCCGCATAGCCTTTGACGCCGAAGACGCTCCCTTCGGCCAGTCCGTGCACCGTGACGATGCTTTCGATGACGCCCGAAGCGCCGAGCGTATGCCCGAAATAGGGTTTCAGCGAGTTGCAGGGCGTGCCGCACAGTCCTGCGAGATGCAGCGCCCGACTCTCCATCTCGTCGTTGTAGAGCGTCGCCGTGCCGTGGGGATTGACCATGCCGATCTCTGCGGCGCCGAGCGACGCTTCGCGGAGCGCCGCGCCGATTGCGAACGCGAGTCCGTCGCCCGTGCGCGACGGAGCCGATATGTGGTTCGCGTCGTTGGAGATGCCGCCTCCCGCCACGGTGACGCCCGTGGCCGAAAGCTCTCGGTCGGTCGTGAGCAGCACCGCGCCGCCGGCTTCGCCCAGCGTCAGCCCGTCGCGCGCCGCGTCGTAGGGGCGGCAGAGCGCGGGACTTACCGATTTGAAGGCGTTGAATCCGCTGACGATGAAATCGCACAGCAGGTCGAATCCCGCGACGAAGACATGGTCGTACTCGCCGCTGCGGATCAGCCGCGACGCGACGACGATGGCCGACACGCCCGAAATGCAGGCGTTCGAGATCACCAGCGGCCGGTTCGCCGCCCCGAAATGCCTTCCGACGACCTCCGCCGTGTCGTTCAGGTCGCATTTCGCCGGATCGCCGTTCAGCAGGCCGATGTTGCCTTTGGTCGTGGAGAGCAGGATGAGCGTCCGTTCGTCCGCGGGCGACACGCCCGATCGGGCGATCACCTCGCCGAGCGTCAGCAGCGCCAGTCGTTCCGCGGGCGTGTATTCCGCCACTGCCCGCTCCGCTGCCAGCTGCGCAAACCGTTCCGGGTCGATCCGGCAGACGGGTGTGCCGTCGTGCCATGCCGAGAGATTCGTCCTCCCGGCGCGCACGGCCTCCATATTCTCCCGCGTGCCGAATCCGAGCGCTGACAGGATGCTGTCGGGTCCCCACCAGACCGCTACTTCACCTCCCATCTCTCCTTCCATTTGCGGTAGAACTCCGGCGCGAGCAGCTGCAGCTCGCCGCGGGCGTCGAGAAACACCTGCGTCGAGCTTCCCTCGGCGACGATTTCGCCGTCGGTGGCGCTGCGGATCGTGTATTCGAAACATATTTTCGCCGCTTCGGTGGCGATATAGCGGGTCTCGACCACGGCCGTGTCGTTTACGCGCAGCGGCTTTTTGTATTGCAGCTGCAGTTCGACGATCGGCGCGGTGTATCCGCTGGCATGGATGTCCATGTAGCCCAGCCCCGCGAATTCGCGCCCGAAGGCCTCGCGTCCGTCCTCGAAATAGCGCACGTATTCGCCGTGCCACACGATCTGCATCGAGTCCACCTCGCTGAACCTTACGCGCAGCGACGTCTTGCCGACCAGACTCGCCTCGGCTGTTTTTCTGCGTACCATCACTCTTCCATGTATATTTTCATCCGGCACTCGGCGACGGGCTTTCCGCCGCATTCGATCCGTGCCGAAAGCAGGGTTACGTTCATTACCGCCTGTTCGACGGCGATCGTCGTGACGAGCCGGCTGCCGACCGGGGGCAGTGCGTGGACTTTCAGGTCGTTCACGGCCCCGATATATCCCAGCCGCACCTTTTCGCCGCGGCTGCGGTCCATGTATCCTGCGCGCAGGGCGGCCGACTGGGCGATATGCTCGATCAGGCCGCACTCGCTGAGCGCGCCCTCTTCGACGAAGATGTTGTCTTCGCATACGGTCAGCCCGCTGCGGGCGCATCCGTCTTCGCCGATGCCGTAGAAGGCATCCGCCATGACGATCGGCGGCCGCTGCGGAATGTATTCCACTATTTCGTCCGCCGCAATCAGGGCTTTCTCAGGTACTCCCATAAAGGTCCTTTTTTATTTCGTTTCAGCCGCAGCGTATCGACCAGCGCGCTCTGCGGGTCGTCGGGGAAAACCCACGCCTTGCCCGTCGCGGCGGCCGCGCTGCGGGCCTCTTCCAAGTCGAAGTCCGGGGCGATGTAATAGGCCGGCGCCAGCAGGTCGTCGTCCGGGCCGATGACGCCTTCGCGTGCGGCCAGCTCCGCCAGCCGGGTGTGCGGATAGATGCGCATGCCCGCATAGGGGAACATGACGGTGTATTCCAGCCGGCGCGAATTTTCGATCGTTTCGCGCACATGCTCCCGCGTGTCGCCGTACCCGCCCAGAATCAGGAAGTGGGCGTAGTAGACGCCGTTGTCCAGCGCCAGCCGGCTGGCCCGCACGACGTCGCCGAAGGTGAAGCGTTTGCCGTAGGCTTCCAGCGTCCGGTCGCAGAACGACTCGGTGCCGAATTCGATGTGGGTCAGGCCCGAAGCCCTGAACAGCCGCATCTGCTCGGCGTCGATGCCCCGCGGCGAGAAGTAGGCGCCCCACGCGACGTTCGTTCCGCGCCGGATGAGCGTTTCGGCCAGCCGGACGTTGTATTCGGGGCGGATGTTGAACACCGAGTCGGTGAAGAACAGGTAATTTATGCCGTAATCGCGCTTGGCGCGGAGAATGTTTTCGGCGATGATTTCGGGGTCCATCGTGCGCACGCACCGCCCGTCGATATGAGGATACGAGCAGTAGATGCACTCGTAGGGGCATCCCCGCTTGGTCTGGATGTTGAGCATGCCGCTCCGCTTCCAGTAATACCCGGTCAGCTCCGGCTCGAACTCCACTTCGATCGCCGGCAGGTAGCTGCGCCGTCCGTTTTCGGTGTACTCGTTTCCTGCGGAGCCGTTTTCGGTGCACCTGTTTCCCGTGCGCCCGTCGCGGGTGTAGACTGCCGGAATGTCTGCCCCGGTTTCGCCCCGCTCCAAGGCTCCGATCAGCTCCGCCAGCGGTCCTTCGCCCTCGCCGTGAATGCCGTAATCGGCCCCCAGCTCCCGCATGAACGCCTGCGGATAGATCGAGAATCCCGCCCCGCCGATAATCAGGGGTGCGTCGCTGGCCGCGCGTATGACGTCGATCAGCGCCTTGTACTCCGGCAGAAACCCCCGTCGGTCGAGCGAATTGGCGCCGTCCACGTTGCGCAGCGACACCCCGATATAGCGGGGCGCGAGCGTGCGGATGCGCTGGGACAGCTGTTCGTCCGTGAGCAGGTTGCAGTCGGCCGTATCGACACGTATCCCGTTTATCGTGCGTTCGAGGTAGGTTTTCAGGTAGGAAATTCCGAGCGGATAAACGGGGTAGGGCGACGTGTGGCGGTTTGCCGAAATGAGTAATATGCTACATGCGCTCACGACCAGAACCGATAGAAATTGAACCATTGCTGCGGATAGCGCCTTACCACGGCTTCGAGCGAGCGGACGTAGCTTCCGAGTACGGCGTTCGGGGTTTTGCCGTCCGGCGCCTCCGGAATGTCGAAGATGAAGCGGTAACGCCTGCCGCGTTCGCGCATCGCATAGTAGAATACCGCCGGCGCCCGGAACTTCTCGGCGACGACGAAGGGTCCCGCCGGGAAGAGGGCCTTGCGGCCCATGAAGGTCACCGGCGCCGTGGCGCCGCCTTCGACGAAGCGGTCGCCCTGAAAGCAGACGTACTCCCTGCGGTCGAGCACCTCCTTGATCCGCAGGATCGACTCGATGCCGCCCTCGTTCACGGGGATCACCTTGTAGCCCTCCTGCCTGCAGTGCTTGTCCATGACGTTTTTGATCCGCCGGTATTCGGCATCGTACATCACGAGGTGCATCCTGCGGGCGTAGTCGCCGAAGAACCCGGCCCCCGTGCCCCAGCAGCCGACGTGCGCGCCGATGATCACCGCGCCGCGCCCGCCGTCGAGCAGACGCAGGAAAGCGTCGTAATTCTCGAACTCGAACTTGTACCGGTCCGCCATGCCGCTGCCGATGGCCACCCGGTCGATGATGGTCTGCCCCAGCGCGTAATAGTGGGCATAGAGTTTGACCGCCGAGCGGAAGACGCCGTAACGGAGTATGCGGCGGTTATAGAACCAGACGGCCCGCGTGGCGCGGGGTGCGAAAGGGATGAAGTAGACGACTACCAGCGAGAGGAAAGCGTACGCGGCGCGTATTCCGAACACGTTCATCAGGAAGATGAAGAAACCGTATCCGAAAGATCCGCCGCGCGAGCGTCCGCTCCACCGTTTGTCGTTATTTGCCATTCGTCCGGCTGATGATCAGGTCGTAGAAGTCCTGAAAAGTCTTCAGCTCCTTGAAGTCGGGACCCGTGAGCGTCACGCCGAAATTCTTGTCGACGAGCACCACGACATCCACCAGATCGAGGCTGTCGAGGTCGAGCGTTTCGAGCAGCGGCGCATCGGGGGTGATGACCTCCTGCTCCACTTCGAATTCGTCGGCCAAAACGGTATTGATTTTTTCGATGAGTTCCTGTTGTGTCATTGTCTGCGTGGGATTTATTTGCATTTCTTGATAATGAGGGTCGAGTTGGTTCCGCCGAATCCGAACGAGTTTGACAGAAAGCGGTCGAAGGCGAGGTCTACCTTGCGGGCGGGGATGTTGAGCTTCGAGGTGGCTTCGTCTCCCTGCGCGAAATTGATGTTCGGGGCGATGAATCCGTGCTCCATCATCAGCATCGAGTAGACGATTTCGCTGGCTCCCGCCATCCACATTTCGTGGCCGGTCATCGACTTGGTCGAGGCGACGTAGGGCCTGTTCGCGCCGAACACCTCGTCGATGGCCAGCGCTTCGTTGTAGTCGCCCAGCGGCGTCGAGGTGGCGTGGGCGTTGACGTAGGGAATCTCTTCGGGCTGCATGCCCGCGTCCGCCAGACAGCGCAGCAGCGAGCGGCGCGGTCCGTCCACGTTCGGCACGGAGATGTGTTCGCCGTTCGACGAGAATCCGTATCCGGCCACTTCGCCCAGTATCGCCGCGCCCCGGCGCACCGCCGAGTCGTAGCTTTCAAGTATCACGGTCGCCGCGCCTCCGCTCGGCACCAGCCCGTCGCGGTCCTTATCGAAGGGGCGCGATGCCGCCGCAGGGTCCGATTCGCGCTTCGAGAAGGCTCCCAGCCCGTCGAAACTGCCGACCGAATAGAGGTTCACCTCCTGCGCTCCGCCGCATACGACGCGCTCCTGCAGTCCCTGCCGGATCATCAGATACCCCATGCCGATCGCGTGCGAGCCGCTGGCGCAGGCCGCCGAGAGGGTGAGGTTGACGCCCCGCAGGTTGAAGATCACCGAGAGGTTCATCGTGACGGTCGAGTTCATCGACTGGAAGATGTTTCCCGAACCGACCATCGCCGTATTCCGCTTGGCGCGGATGATGTCGATGCCCTCGATCACCGGGGCCGCGCTGCTGTCATTGCCGTAGATGATGCCGACCTCGTTGGCCGCCAGAAACGCTTCGTCCATTCCCGCGTTGCGCATCGCCTCGGCCGTGGCCATGTAGGCGTACTCGCCCTGCTGGGGCAGGCAGAGCCGCTTGCGGCGGTCGAGCGCCCCCTTCAGTTCGGGGCGCTTGACGATGCCGGTCAGCGCCGATATGTATCCCAGCTCCCTGCGCTCCGGGTCCAGCCCGATGCCCGAACGCCCTTCGCGCAGCGATTCGGTCACTTCGCCGAGGCTGGTGCCGATCGAGGACCAGATGCCCAGTCCGGTGATGACTACTCTGTTTTCCATGGTGTCAGGTGTATAATCCTCCGTTGATCGATATCACCTCCCCTGTGATGTAGGAGGCCTTGTCCGAGATGAGGAACATCGCCAGATCGGCGACCTCCGCCGCCTCGCAGAAGCGTCCGGCGGGTATCTGCTTTTTGAGTTCCGCTTCGTCGAGGTCGGCGGTCATGTCCGTGCGTACGAATCCCGGCGCGATGGCGTTTACCGTCACCCCCTTCTTGGCCACCTCCTGCGCCAGCGCCTTCGTCGCCGCGATCACGCCGCCTTTGGCCGCCGAATAGTTGGTCTGTCCGGGCAGTCCCTTGATTCCCGACAGCGAGACGATGTTGACGATGCGGCCGAAACGTTTGACCAGCATGTCCTTCAGCAGCGGGCGCGTGACGTTGTAGAATCCTCCGAGGCCGGTATCCACCACCGAATGCCACTGCTGCGGCTCCATCCACATCATCAGAGAGTCGCAGCGGATACCCGCGTTGTTCACCACCACCTCGATGACGGCTCCCTTGTGCCGCTCCTGCCACGCCGCGATCGCCGCCGCGGTCTCTTCGTCCGCGGCCACGTCGAACCGCAGGGTCTCCCCGTCGCCGCCCGCGGCGCGGACGCCTTCGAGCGTCCTTTGGGCTTCGTCGGCGTTCGAGCGGTAGTTGATGAGTACGTAGTAGCCGCTCCGGGCCAGCTTGAGACATATCTCGCGGCCTATGCCCCGGCTTCCGCCGGTGACGAGCGCATATTTCGTCGGTTCGGTCATGCTTGCTGTTTGAGGAAATTTTCGATGGCGGCGATCTCCCGGTATTTGGGCGTGTCGTCGATGAACTTGGGTACGATGCGGCGGATGTCGTCGTACAGCTGCCGGGTCTGGGCCGACAGTTCTGCGGCGCACTCCAGATAATCCGCGGCCTGCACCAGCGCCAGCATCTCGATCGCCAGCACCTGATAGCCGTTTTCGATCACCTGACGGGTCAGCATCGCGGCGTTGGTGCCCATGCTGACGATATCCTGATTGTCGTTGTTGTTGGGTATCGAGTGGACGTACATCGGATTCGAAAGCGTCTGCGATTCGGCCGTGGTCGAGGTCGCCGTGAACTGCGCCGCCTGCAGGCCGTAGTTAAGCCCCAGCTTGCCGAGGTTCACGAACGGCGGCAGCGTCTCGTTGATGCGGTCGTGGAAGAGGTAGTTCAGCTGCCGCTCGGCGAGCATCGTCATCTTCGTGACGGCGATCTTGAGTTTGTCCATCTCCAGCGAAACGTAGTCGCCATGGAAGTTGCCGCCGTGGTAGATGGTCCCCGTCTTGGGGTCCACCACCGGATTATCGTCCACCGAATTGAACTCCTCGACGAGTATCTTCTCCGCCTGTTCGAGCGTTTCGAGCACCGGACCCAGTATCTGGGGCGTGCAGCGCAGCGAATAGTAGGGCTGCACCTTGTGCTTGAAGGTCGGAGCCTCTCCCGTGTCGCCGCTGTAAAGTTCCGTTTCGCGCTTGCGCAGGCGGCGGCTCGACGCGCATATTTCGCGCATCCGGCGGGCGATTTCGATCTGCCCGGCGTGGAGCTTGCAGGCGTTGAGCGGCTCGGCCATGAAGTCGTCGTACGATTCGACCACCTCGTTGAGCATCACCGAAGCCTTCACGGCCCAGTCGAGCAGGCGGCGGGCCTGCGCGAGGTTCACCATGCCGATTCCCGTCATCACGGCCGTGCCGTTGGTCAGCGCCAGCCCGTCGCGGATGCGGAGCCTGAGCGGCGTTATGCCGCACGCCTTCATCGCTTCGGCCGCAGGGACGACTTCGCCGCGGAACGAGACTTCCGATTCGCCGATCAGCGCCAGCGCGATATGCGCCAGCTGCACCAAGTCGCCGCTGGCGCCGACGCTGCCGTGGCGCGGCACGAGCGGATATATTTCGTTGTTGAGGAAATCGGCCAGAATCCGCACCACGTCGGGATGTACGCCCGATTTGGCGTTGAGAAAGGTTTGCAGGCGCGCAAGCATGGCCGCCCGCACGCAGATGTCGGGCAGCGTCTCGCCCGCGCCGCAGCTGTGCGAACGTATGATGTTGTATTGCAGGCTGTTCAGGTCGGCGTCGCCGATCCGGTACTGCGCCATGGGGCCGAAACCGGTGTTGATGCCGTATATTACTTTTCCCTGCTCGAAATCTTCGAGAAAACGGTAGCAGGCCTCGACTTCCCGGAGTTCCGCTTCGCCGAGCGAAACTTCTGTCCGGTTGAAAATCCGGCCGTTAATGGAGTCCAAGTCCGAATAGTGCATTTTTTGAACGGATTTATGGCTCCAAAAATACAAAAACTATCTCAATAAATCCTTTATATGGTCACTTTTTTGTTTCCGTTGTCCACTCCGGCCGTGCTCTGCGGGCCGGGTGCCGGACCCGCCGCGCTCCTTCCGCTTTCCGGACGCCGGCCGTTCGCGGTGTCGCGGCGGCTTTCCGGATTTGCCGTTTCGGAGACTCTTTTGAACATTCATGGCGGATATTGCCGGGATTTTATTATTTTTGTCCGGACTTTCCCGCTTGCCTATGAAATCGAAAGACATCTTCACGTTCCGCGACGCCGAGAAGCAGGCCGGCCCCGTTGCCTTCTCGACGATGCTCAAGCCGGCCGGCTCGGCCTGCAACCTCGACTGCCACTACTGCTATTACCTCGACAAGGCGGTGCAGTACGGCGGCCGGCAGGCCGTGATGAGCGACGAACTGCTGGAACTTTACGTCAAACAATACATCTGCGCCAACGAAGTCGATACGGTCCAGTTCTGCTGGCACGGCGGCGAGCCGCTGCTGCTGGGCGTCGATTTCTACCGCCGGGCCATGGAGTTCCAGCGGAAATACGCCGACGGCAAACGCATTGAGAACACCCTTCAGACCAACGGCACGCTGGTCGACGAGGCGTGGTGCGACCTGTTCGCGTCGAACAATTTTCTGGTGGGCGTCTCGCTCGACGGTCCCGAAGACATTCACGACGCTTTCCGCCTTACCAAAGGCGGCAAGCCGACCTTCGCGCGCGTCATGGAGACCGTGCGGATGTTCGAACGCAGCGGCGTGGAATTCAATACGCTGAGCGTCGTGAACCGCCGCTGCGAAGGCCGCGGCGCGGAGATCTACCGCTTCTTCCGCGACACGGTCCACAGCAAATACATGCAGTTCCTGCCCGCCGTGGAGCATGTCGTCGACAAGCCGGGCTTCCACCGTCCGCTGATCGTCTCCCCCGACCGCGAAGGCGCGCGGGTGGCCGAGTGGTCCGTCACGGCCGAAGGCTACGGGCGTTTTCTGTGCGACGTTTTCGACCAGTGGGTCGTGGGCGACGTGGGCCGCTATTACGTCCAGATGTTCGACGCCTCGCTGGCCCAGTGGTGCGGCGTGCAGCCGGGCGTCTGCTCGATGGGCGAGACGTGCGGCGACGCGCTGGTCGTCGAGCACA